>OGKC01000149.1_pt1 | contig 27459 bp, 14 predicted proteins | sample 1572411 | NCBI WGS metagenome assembly OGKC01 (sample SAMEA2582157, study PRJEB24529) | metagenome
GGAGATTCCGAGTAGGAGCCGCCGGAGCCACCCGGTCGTCCTTCCGCCAGCTTGTCCACCCAAGCGAAAGTAGCCTTCTGAAGATCCGTCTTGAAAGCCTCGTCAGGCTGGAAGTTAAGGTTCACACTTTTGATATTCTTGGCGTTGACCTCCTCCTTGGTAGGTACCCCCAAACTGGAAAGCGTAACGCTGAAACTACCCCAGTTACCCAGTTTCACGCTCTCGCCTCCCAGCAGCCTGCGAAGCAAGATCTTACGAAGCTGGCGGATGGCCATCATCGCCTCGGAAGGGTTCAACGTAGTCTCGTCGGCGAGTTCCATCGCTACCTCGGTCTCGTCCGCTTGGGCGGTAGTTACTTGAGTTACATACCATTTCTTAGGCGCTTCCTTGTCCAAAGGGTTTATTCGTTGCACGGGTTTTACTAGTATTGCCATGATAAATAGATTTATAGGTCTCTCTTGGATGGAGGCCCTGATTATTAAATCTTCAAAGATAACAATAGAGTTCCACTCTCACAAGTTAAAACCGGATTACTATTCGCACTTTCTTGAAAAAACTATTTGTAAGCAAAACCTAGTAAACTCATAATAATTTGTTACTTTTGCGGTGGTTTTAAATAGGAACAACATAATTAATAAACATACCTATGGCAAAGATTACAAAAGAGGAGGCCCTTCGGTACCATGCCGAGGGCAAACCGGGTAAGATCGAGGTTATCCCGACAAAGCCTCATAGCACGCAAACGGATTTATCCCTAGCTTATTCGCCGGGCGTAGCCGAGCCGTGTCTGGAAATCGAGAAGAATCCGCTGGACGCGTACGAATATACGGCGAAAGGTAATTTGGTAGCCGTAATCTCCAACGGTACCGCCGTACTCGGGCTGGGCGATATAGGCCCTTTGGCCGGTAAGCCGGTGATGGAAGGCAAGGGATTGCTATTCAAGATATTCGCGGGTATCGACGTATTCGATATCGAGGTGAACGAGAAAGATCCGGAGAAGTTTATCCAGACCGTGAAGGCGATCTCGCCCACGTTCGGAGGAATCAACTTGGAGGATATCAAGGCACCGGAGTGTTTCGAGATAGAGACTCGCTTGAAGAACGAGCTGGATATCCCCGTCATGCACGATGACCAGCATGGTACGGCAATCATCTCCGGCGCCGGGCTGATCAACGCCTTGGAGATCGCCGGCAAGAAGATCGAGGACGTGAAGATCGTGGTGAACGGCGCCGGAGCCGCCTCTATCTCATGTACGAAACTGTACGTGATGCTGGGAGCGCGCAAGGAGAATATCGTCACGTGCGCCAGCAAGGGCGTCATCTCTACCAGCCGCCCGGACTTGAACGCCGCCAAGCGGGAGTTCGCTACCGACCGCCCGATCAAGACCTTGCAGGAGGCCGTGGTGGGAGCCGACGTATTCTTGGGCCTCTCCGTGGCGAACGTATTGACCAAGGAGATGGTACGTAGCATGAATGCCGACCCGATCGTATTCGCCTTGGCGAACCCGAACCCGGAGATCTCCTACGCCGACGCTATGGCCTCGCGGGACGATATCATCTTCGCTACCGGACGTTCCGACTATCCGAACCAGATCAACAACGTAATCGGCTTCCCGTACATCTTCCGCGGCGCACTCGATACACAGGCCAAAGCGATCAACGAAGAAATGAAAATCGCAGCAGTACATGCTATCGCCAATCTGGCAAAACAGCCTGTACCTGATGTAGTGAACACAGCATACCACGTCAACAACCTCTCTTTCGGTCCGGAATACTTCATCCCGAAACCGGTAGACCCGCGCCTCATCACCGAAGTTTCCTGTGCCGTAGCCAAAGCAGCCATGGAAAGCGGAGTGGCACGCACGGAAATCAAAGACTGGGACGCTTACTGCGTGCATCTGCGCGAACTGATGGGATACGAATCCAAACTGACCCGCCAGCTTTATGACACCGCCCGCCGCAACCCGCAACGTGTCGTATTCGCCGAAGGCATCCATCCCAACATGCTGAAAGCCGCTGTCGAAGCAAAAGCCGAAGGCATCTGCCATCCTATCTTATTAGGAAACGACGAAGCAATCGGCAAACTGGCCGAAGAACTCGACTTGAGCCTGGAAGGCATCGAAATCGTCAATCTCCGCCATCCGGACGAGTCGGAACGCCGCGAACGCTACTCACGCATCCTTGCCGAAAAACGTGCCCGCGAAGGCTTTACATACGAAGAAGCCAACGACAAGATGTTCGAACGCAACTACTTCGGTATGATGATGGTAGAAACCGGAGATGCAGACGCATTTATCACCGGACTCTACACCAGATACAGCAACACCATCAAAGTTGCCAAAGAAGTGATCGGCATCCAGCCCGGATTCAACCATTTCGGAACAATGCACATTCTTAATTCGAAGAAGGGTACTTACTTCCTGGCAGATACGCTGATCAACCGTCATCCGGATACGGAAACTCTGATTGACATCGCCAAACTGGCTGACAAGACAGTCCGTTTCTTCAACCATACACCGGTCATCTCGATGCTGTCGTACTCCAACTTCGGTGCCGATACCTCCGGCAGCCCTGTCAAAGTGCACGGAGCAGTGAACTATATGCAGAAGGAATATCCGGAACTCGCCATCGACGGTGAAATGCAGGTGAACTTTGCCATGAACCGCGAACTGCGTGACGCCAAGTATCCGTTCACCCGCCTGAAAGGTAAAGACGTGAATACGCTGATCTTCCCGAACCTGAGTTCCGCCAACGCAGGATACAAACTGCTGCAGGCAATGGACCCCGATACGGAATTTATCGGCCCTATCCAGATGGGATTGAACAAGCCTATCCATTTCACTGACTTTGAAAGTTCTGTCCGCGACATCGTGAACATCACAGCCGTAGCCGTGATCGACGCCATCGTAGTGAAGAAGAAAAACGAAAGCCGATGAGAAGGCCGTTATCAAAATCACAAATAGTTTGCGTCAGCCTGCTTTGGCTGGCGCTTTGCTATTTAGTTCTCACAAAAGCCGAACGTATTGACGGTATGAAGATAGTAATGCTTGTCATTTCGGCAGCATTAGTCTTTATTCCTGTCTATAAGTCGATGAAAAAGAATAAATAAATATCTTTTTTCTGAGTTTTAATGCAATAAAATATCAAATTTGATGTTTTATTGCATTTTTCTTTATAAAATGTTTGCTAGTTCAATTTTTATCTTTACTTTTGCAACCGCATAAAAGAAATAGGTAATCGAAATTTAATCAACCAATAAAAGAAAAAAAGATTATGAATGCAGCAAAGGTATTAGACGATCTGAAAAGACGGTTCCCCAATGAACCGGAGTATCATCAGGCAGTAGAAGAAGTACTTTCTACTATTGAAGAAGAATACAACAAACACCCGGAGTTTGACAAAGCAAACTTAATCGAACGCTTGTGTATTCCTGATAGAGTATTTCAGTTCCGTGTAACTTGGATGGACGACAAAGGTAATATTCAGACAAACATGGGTTACCGTGTTCAGCACAACAACGCTATCGGCCCGTACAAAGGCGGTATCCGTTTCCACGCATCTGTAAACCTTTCCATCCTGAAATTCCTTGCCTTTGAGCAGACATTCAAAAACTCACTGACTACGCTGCCTATGGGTGGTGGTAAGGGTGGTTCCGACTTCTCTCCACGTGGTAAGTCAAACGCTGAAGTAATGCGTTTCGTACAGGCATTCATGCTGGAACTGTGGCGTCACATCGGTCCCGAAACTGACGTACCTGCAGGTGATATTGGTGTAGGTGGCCGCGAAGTAGGTTTCATGTTCGGTATGTACAAGAAGCTGGCTCACGAATTTACCGGCACATTCACTGGTAAAGGCCGCGAATTCGGTGGTTCACTGATTCGTCCGGAAGCTACCGGTTACGGTAACATCTACTTCCTGATGGAAATGCTGAAAACCAAAGGTACTGACCTGAAAGGCAAAACTTGTCTTGTTTCCGGTTCGGGTAACGTAGCTCAATATACAATCGAAAAAGTAATCGAACTGGGTGGTAAAGTAGTTACTTGCTCCGACTCTGACGGTTACATCTACGATCCGGACGGTATCGACCGCGAAAAGTTGGATTACATCATGGAACTGAAGAACCTCTACCGTGGCCGTATCCGCGAATACGCAGAGAAATATGGTTGCAAATATGTAGAAGGAGCTAAACCTTGGGGTGAAAAATGCGATATCGCACTGCCTTCTGCCACTCAGAACGAATTGAACGGCGACCACGCCCGTCAGTTGGTAGCAAATGGCTGTATAGCTGTATCTGAGGGAGCAAACATGCCTTCTACTCCGGAAGCTATCAAAGTATTCCAGGACGCTAAGATTCTGTACGCTCCGGGTAAAGCAGCTAATGCGGGTGGTGTATCAGTATCAGGTCTTGAAATGACTCAGAACTCCATCAAGTTGAGCTGGAGCGCTGAAGAAGTAGACGAAAAGCTGAAGAGCATCATGAAGAATATCCACGAAGCCTGCGTTCAGTATGGTACTGAAGCCGACGGATATGTAAACTATGTGAAAGGTGCTAACGTAGCCGGATTCATGAAGGTTGCCAAAGCTATGATGGCTCAGGGTATCGTATAATCAGCAAGATATAAGAAAGCTATAGTCATTTTTAAGATAAAGGCTCCCGCCTTCCGAAAGGAAGGACGGGAGTTTTTTATATTGTACCGCAGTGGTGAAAAACAAGTAAAAGAGTGCAGGCAAACATGTAAAAGAGTGAGTGACAGGAAGTACTTCATTCTGGCAAATGATGTAGAAGAAAAAGGTAAAAGAAGTACATGACCCGGGTGAAAGATGTACTTGAAATAAAAAATACCGGAGGTTTTAAAGATTGTTCATAGTTATTCTCTATCTTTAGATAGAAATTATCAGTTTGACAAGCAAGCAAAATCGGTCTATCTTTGTTACATATTATAAACCCGGACAGAAGAGTAAAAAAGACTTCGGTTTATTTAAACTTCGCCTCCGACTAACATCTATTTTATGGAAGAAAAAAAACTAACTGCCGCGAACGGTCGTCCCATTGCCGACAATCAGAATTCGCAAACCGCAGGTCAACGCGGACCTGTCATGTTACAAGCCCCATGGCTTATTGAAAAGCTTGCTCATTTTGATCGTGAAGTGATTCCGGAAAGACGTATGCATGCCAAAGGTTCGGGAGCTTACGGCACATTCACCGTCACTCATGACATTACGAAGTACACCCGTGCAGCTATTTTCAGCGAAGTCGGAAAGCAAACTGAATGTTTCGTCCGTTTCTCTACCGTAGCCGGAGAGCGTGGGGCGGCAGATGCCGAACGTGATATCCGCGGTTTTGCCATGAAATTCTACACCGAAGAGGGCAACTGGGATTTAGTCGGAAACAACACTCCTGTCTTTTTCTTACGTGATCCTCTTAAATTTCCGGATTTGAATCATGCCATCAAGCGCGACCCGAAAACGAACATGCGCAGCCCTAACAGCAACTGGGACTTCTGGACACTTCTGCCCGAAGCGCTTCATCAGGTGACAATCACTATGAGCCCTCGCGGCATTCCCTACTCCTATCGCCACATGCACGGATTCGGAAGCCACACCTATAGTTTTATCAATGCGGACAACCAGCGTATCTGGGTGAAATTCCACCTGCGCACCTTGCAGGGAATCAAAAACCTGACAGATCAGGAAGCGGAAGCGATCATCGCCAAAGACCGCGAATCTCATCAACGCGACCTTTTTGAAAGCATCGAAAAGGGAGATTACCCAAAATGGTTATTCCAGATTCAGTTAATGACGGAAGAGGAAGCGGACCATTACCGCATCAACCCGTTCGACCTGACCAAAGTATGGCCGCACAAAGACTTCCCGCTACAAGACGTCGGAATCCTTGAACTGAACCGTAATCCGGAAAACTATTTCGCAGAAGTAGAACAAGCAGCTTTCAACCCGATCAATACCGTAGATGGCATCGGATTCTCACCAGACAAGATGTTACAGGGACGTCTGTTCTCTTACGGCGACGCACAGCGTTATCGCCTCGGAGTGAACGCCGAACAAATTCCGGTGAATAAACCCCGTTGCCCGTTCCATGCTTACCACCGTGACGGAGCTATGCGCGTAGACGGCAACTACGGTGCAACCAAAGGCTACGAACCCAACAGTTACGGAGAATGGAAAGACTCTCCTCACATGAAAGAACCGCCTCTCAAAGCATCCGGCAACGGAGAAATATACAATTATAATGAACGCGAATATGATGATGATTACTACAGCCAGCCGGGAGATCTGTTCCGCTTGATGCCGGCGGACGAACAGCAACTTCTGTTTGAAAACACGGCACGTGCTATGGGAGACTCCGAATTATTCATTAAACAGCGTCACACCCGCAACTGCTACAAAGCAGATCCCGCATACGGTGCCGGAGTCGCCAAAGCATTGGGTATTGATCTGCAAGAAGCATTGAAAGAATAAAAGAACAACCAACCATTTGTCAAAGAAAGAGCATATTTCCCGACGGATTTATGCTCTTTTTTTCGACAGAACAGTAAACAGATGTATATCAGCAGAATAAAAATCCTTTTTTATTCCTTTAAAAGGAACGTCCCATTGGTTTTAAAGAAACAGGCCGTTGGTTTTAAACCAAGACCCCGTTCCTTTAAAACCAACGGGACTATTTAAAAAAAAGTTCTGCTTTTCCAATGAGAGCAGAACTTTTTTGTTTCATTTATTTATCAACCGAAAAGAGATCAGTCAATCCCCGGCATCAGAACAACGCCGAGCTTCTTCTTACCATCCATCTTGACTACCATCGGCTTTTCAAAGCGGACATGACGCAGGAATTTCGTTTCTTCCACCGCAGGTTGGGCATTGAGGAAATCCTGATTGTAGACTCCGTCATTCATAAAGGCATTGATCGTAAAATAGCCTACGCCGAACGAAGTGAGGTTCTGGAAGAAGTGAGTTCCCTGACTCGGGTCTACACGATAATTGGTCAGTCCGGCCTCCACTATCACACGGGCGGCGGAGATATGCGGCCACTTCACCGGAATGCCCAGCCATGTATCACTGCTGCCCCAACGTCCCGGACCTACGAGCACATAATTCCTTCCTGCATTGAGGAATTGCAGGTTCATTTTCTCTATTTCCCAGGCAATGGCCTGATTGTTCGAAGCACTGTATCCATCCGTCTTGACGTAGACGATATCATAAATTTCGTTCATGACGCCATGCCCCAATGAGTTATTGGAACGGAGCACCACGTCTTCATCCGGTATCAGCGTCAAGTCTTCGTCCAGCATTTCTTTGCTGTCCACAATCGGGCGGATTTGCAACAGGTAGAATGTACCCGTCTTATCTTGTTCACGACTCAAGGTCGCGGCAAACTCAATCTCCACCGGGCGCCGCATTTCCTGTTCACCGTACTTCAAAACCAGTTGCAGGATGCGTGCCAGCGGGAATACATCGTGTTGAAGGATATTGGCAAACGTGATTACCTTGCGTCCACCGGGATACAAACCGTCACGGATCACCTGATCATACGGATCGTAAGTAGAAGCGATATAGCGTAACGAACCGTCACTTTCGGCTTCCTTCACATGAAGTTTCAACAGGTTAAAGCCGTCGTCGATAGAGAAATCATGCCCTGCGTTTTTCAAGTCCAATGCGTAGAAACGGGTCTGTGTTTCTTTCAGGGCTATTTCCATTTCACTGGTTTGCAACACTTGATTCGGGTGATAAGGAGAGAAACGGAGCGTCATACCTCCGTCTACAATATATTTTCCTAATCCAAGAGCCAGGTTCACCGTGCCTTCTTCGGCTTTTTCATCTCCCAAGGGATAATAATTGAGCGAACGTGCCACGCCGGACATAGACGGGTAGTAACGGTCTCCGTATTGATTTCCCACAACTTCCTGCAAGATGACTGCCATCTTTTCTTGGTCGATCACGTTCGATGTAGCCTGCATATAGGCTTTACTGTCTCTGAAGTAAACCGATGCATAGACTCCTTTGATCGCATCGGAAAGCATACGGAGCATTTCGTAACGGTCGTCCAGATAAGGAATCATATACGTATTGTATATTCCGGCAAACGGCTGATAATGAGAATCTTCTAACAAAGAAGATGAACGGATGGCAATCGGGGATTTCACCACATCAAAGAAGGTGAAGAAGTCCTCTACCAACCGGTCGGGCAGTTTCGCCTTCAGGAAATATCGTAGAATCGTATCATCGTCGGCATCCGATAGAGCGATTTGATAAAGATTATTGGTCTCCATAAACTCGTCGAAGACATCGGTACACAGTACCACTGTCTTAGGAATTGCCACCCGTGCATTTTCGAACTCTTCAAATTCGGGATAACGCTTCACCATATTATCAATGAAGGCAAGGCCACGGCCTTTTCCTCCCAACGAACCGTCGCCGATACGGGCAAAGTTGGAGTAACGGTCGAAACGGTCACGTTTGAAGACGGCAACCACTCCCTGATTTTTCATCTTCCGGTACTTCACGATCGCCTCGAAGATAATCCGGCGGTGTGCATCTACGTCCTGAAGACTGGTCCACGTGATCGGCTTCAGAAACTCGGCTACCGGAAACATGGCACGCGAATAGAGCCAGCGCGAAACGTGATTCCGGCTGATATGATACAAGAAGGACTCGGCAGGCACGGCAAACAGGATATTCTGCAGCTCTTTCAGGTTCCGCACACGGGCAATCTCTTCTCCGGTCTCCGGATTGCGGAACACAAAGTCACCGAACCCGAAGTTATCGGAAACGATGCGCCGCAGGTCAACGTCCATCTTTTTAGAATTCTTATCGATAAAGCTGGCACCGTATTTGGCGGCATACGAAGAGTTTTCCGATTCGGAGGATTGGATAATCAACGGTACGAACGGATCGTTCTTGCGTATGGCGGCACAAAGCTTGATACCTGCCAGACCGTCTTTCTCGCCCCGTTCCACTTTCGGGAAACGGACGTCGGTAATGACTCCTAATATATTATTCTGGTATTTGCGATAGATTTCCATCGCTTCCTGATACGTACGCGCCAAAACGATTTTAGGACGCCCACGCATACGAAGCGTGCGCTGGTGCGCATTCAGAGCTTCGGTAGAAAATTCCTGGCTCTGCTTCAACACGAATTTATACAGGTTGGGAAGAATGGAAGAATAGAACCGAATGCCATCTTCCACCAAAAGTATCATCTGCACGCCTACTTCCTGCACATCATGTTCGAGGTTCATCTTATCTTCCATCAGTTTGATAATAGAAACCAACAGGTCGGTATTGCCCAGCCAGCAGAATACGTATTCAAATGCGCTCAGGTCTTCGTTGATAATCCGCTTTGTAATACCGTGACTGAAAGGAGTCAGGATAACGATCGGAATATGTTCGTATTTCTCTTTAATATGCCGCCCGATATCAAAACTGTCATTGTCTCCCGTACTCGGCATACAGATCACCAGATCGAATGACATATTCTCCAACTGCGTCAATGCTTCCTCTTCCGTAGAAACCTGTGAGAAACGAGGCGGATAACGAAGTGACAAGGATGTATATTCATTAAATATCTTTTCATCAATGCGTCCGTCATCTTCCAGCATGAAAGCGTCATACGGGTTGGCAATCAACAGAACATTGAAAATCCGCCGTGTCATCAAATTGGCGAATTGCGTATCTTTGAAGTAAAGCTGGTTTAATTTATACTTGCTGAGCATAGTCTCTTTCTATTTTTTATTCCATAATGAAATGATTCATAGTACAATCTACTTGACGTTTACCCTGCAAAGTTAATTTTTTAAATCTCATTTGCTATCATCTTCTTTATAAAGTTTATAATAGGTAATAAGTAATAGGTAACAAGTAATAGGTAACAAGTAATAACCATGCGGTTTACAGCGCAGCTTATTACTTATTACTTATTACCTATTACTTGTTACCTATCACCTACCACTATCATTTTATCATTATTTAATCAAAATATCACCATAAAACCAATCATATTTGAAAAATTTTCCTATATTTGCAGTGTGAACAGTTTACATTTTATCAGAATAACCTTTTAAAATATGATATCATGAACATCCAGAAAATCATGTCCTCTTTGGAGGCAAAACACCCCGGTGAATTAGAGTATCTTCAAGCAGTAAAAGAAGTTCTTCTTTCGATCGAAGATATATACAATCAGCATCCCGAATTTGAAAAGGCCAAGATCATAGAAAGACTGGTAGAACCTGATCGTATCTTCACTTTCCGTGTCACTTGGGTAGACGATAAAGGGGAAGTTCAGACCAATCTCGGTTATCGTGTACAGTTCAACAATGCAATCGGTCCGTACAAAGGCGGTATCCGTTTCCATGCTTCCGTCAACCTCTCCATTTTGAAATTCCTCGGCTTCGAGCAGACATTCAAGAATGCGCTGACTACCCTTCCGATGGGTGGCGGCAAAGGCGGTTCGGACTTCTCACCCCGTGGCAAGAGCGATGCTGAAATCATGCGTTTCTGCCAGGCTTTCGTATTGGAATTATGGCGTCATATCGGCCCGGACACGGATGTTCCCGCAGGTGATATAGGTGTTGGCGGACGCGAAGTCGGCTATATGTACGGAATGTATAAAAAACTGGCTCAGGAAAACACGGGAACATTCACCGGTAAAGGACGCGAATTCGGCGGTTCACTGATCCGTCCCGAAGCTACCGGTTACGGAAATGTTTACTTCCTGCTGGAAATGCTGAATACAAGGGGAATCGACATCAAGGGAAAGACCGTTTGCGTTTCAGGTTCAGGTAACGTAGCCCAATATACCGTTGAAAAGCTGATCAGCCTCGGCGCTAAAGTCGTGACGATGTCCGACTCGGACGGTTACATCTACGATCCGGGCGGTATCGACCGTGCTAAGCTGGATTACATCATGGAACTGAAGAACCTCTATCGCGGCCGTATCCGTGAATATGCAGAACAATATGGTTGCAAGTATGTGGCAGGTGCTCGTCCTTGGGGAGAAAAATGCGACATTGCAATGCCGAGTGCGACTCAGAACGAACTGAACGGAGAAGATGCCAAGACATTGCTCGCCAACGGTTGTATCGCCGTATCGGAAGGAGCCAACATGCCTTCTACTCCTGAAGCTATCGACGCATTCCTGGAAGCTAAGATCCTGTACGCTCCGGGTAAGGCAGCCAATGCCGGCGGTGTATCAGTTTCCGGTCTGGAAATGACGCAGAACGCTCAGAAACTGAGCTGGAGCAGTGAAGAGGTTGATGCCAAACTGAAAAGCATCATGCAGAATATCCACGAACAATGCGTAAAATACGGCAAACAAGCCGACGGCTACACAAACTACGTGAAAGGTGCAAATGTTGCGGGCTTCATGAAGGTAGCCAAAGCGATGATGGCACAAGGCATTCTTTAATCAATTGACAATTAAAAAGAGAGACAATTAGAGATTAATGGTCATAAAGAAGGCGGGCGTTCCGGTAAAACGGTACGTCCGCCTCTCTTATTTCCCAACAAAATTGTCAATTCTCAATTGCCAATTGTCAATTGTTTGCTACTTTAGTGCCGAAAATAGAAAAACATGATTACTGAAGAATTAAAACAACTTTACCAGACACATACCGGTTCACCGGCAACTGATATAACCGAACTATCCTCTTCCGGCTCTAACCGCCGGTATTTCAGATTGTCAGGTTCCGTTTCCCTGATCGGAGTTAGCGGAACTTCCATAGAGGAAAACAATGCCTTTATTTATATGGCCGCGCATTTCCGGGAAAAGAGATTGCCCGTTCCCCAGGTTTATTGCTGGTCGGTTGATAAATCGTTCTATCTCCAGGAAGACCTAGGCGACACCTTGCTCTTTCAAGCAATTGAGAAAGGACGGAAAAGTTGTTTCTTCGACGAGACGGAAAAGTCTTTGCTGCACAAGACGATCACACTTCTGCCGACTCTGCAGTTTAAAGGTGCGGAGGGGTTCGACTTCAGCCAATGCTATCCTCTACCCGAATTCAATAGGCGTTCGATCCTTTGGGACCTGAACTATTTCAAATACTGTTTCTTGAAAGCTACCGGAATGGAATTCCAGGAAAACCTTTTGGAAGATGATTTCCAGAAAATGAGCGATGTCCTTCTGCAAGACCATACACCGACATTCATGTACCGGGATTTCCAGTCGCGCAACGTGATGGTAAAAAATGGCGAACCCTGGTTCATTGATTTCCAAGGAGGACGCAAAGGCCCGATCTACTATGATGTCGCCTCTTTCCTCTGGCAGGCGAAAGCCAAATATCCCGCTGAGTTGAGACAGGAATTGATAGCCGACTATCTGCAAGCACTACGCGGGTATATGGACATAGACGAAAAGCATTTCTTCCGGCAATTACGCCATTTCGTTCTTTTCAGGACTTTACAGGTCTTGGGAGCCTACGGTTTCCGGGGATATTTCGAAAAGAAACCGCATTTTATCCAAAGTGTCCCCTTCGCTATCGACAACCTCCGGCAACTTTTGAAAGAAGATTATCCGGAGTATCCCTATTTATGTACCGTACTACGGGAGCTGACAAACCTGTCTCAGTTCTATGACGACATCCAGAAGCATACGCTCAAAGTCAAGATCGTCAGTTTTGCCTATAAAAAAGGAATTCCCAACGATCCGAGTGGCAATGGCGGCGGATTTGTCTTTGACTGCCGCGCCATCAATAACCCTGGTAAATACGAACGTTACAATCATTTTACCGGATTGGACGAACCGGTGATCCGTTTCCTCGAAGAAGACGGAGAGATCACTCGTTTCCTAGATCATGCTTATGAAATTGTGGATGCTTCTGTCAAACGTTACATGGACCGAGGATTTACCAATCTGATGATCTGTTTCGGTTGCACGGGGGGCCAGCACCGTTCGGTCTACTCCGCCCAGCATATGGCGGAACATATTCATTCTAAGTTCGGTGTCCGGGTAGACCTCGTACACAGGGAACAAAACATTGAACAACTCTTTAACTCAATATTATGAAAGCTATGATTTTCGCTGCCGGTTTGGGAACACGCCTCAAACCGCTGACCGACACTACTCCAAAAGCATTACTTCCTATCAATGGGAAACCTATGCTCGAACATGTAATCCTCAAATTGAAAGATGCCGGCTTTCACCAGATAGCCATCAACGTTCATCATTTGGGAGACCAGATCATCAACTTCCTGGCAGCCAACAATAATTTCGGTATCCAGATCCATATCTCCGACGAGCGGGATTATCTGCTCGATACCGGTGGGGGAATCAAACACGCCACCGCCTTTTTACAAGGCAATGAGCCGTTTCTGATACACAATGTCGACATCCTGTCCGACATCGACCTCCGTGCGCTTTACAATCATCATATAGAGACAAATCCGTTAGCGACATTATTGGTCAGCAAACGCAACACCTCCCGCTATCTGCTTTTCAATAAGGAAAATAAGCTATGTGGTTGGCGCAACCGCGAGACGGGCGAAGTAAAGTCGTTCTACCCCGATTTCGATCCGAACCAATATAACGAATATGCCTTCAGCGGGATACATGTACTGTCTCCTAAAATATTCGACTGGATGGAAGAATGGACCGGCAAGTTTTCGATCATCAACTTCTACCTCTCCATCTGCGCCAAGGCCAACATCCACGCCTACGCTGACGAAGACCTTCATCTGATAGATGTCGGCAAACCAGAAACATTGCAGGTGGCCGAAAAATGGATGAAAACACTTATTGTATAATATCGTTTATTTAACAAAGATATGCTTCTTTCGTAAATCGCTTCGCAATCCGGCTTTTTATCTTTCTAAAAGAACTTCCTGCCACAAGGTGCACAGTTTTTCCAACAAAGACGGTTTTCATTGGCCCGACGACCGTCTTCATATATAAAGATCTCGGCACCTCACGGCAACGAGGACGGTCTCCGTTCCTATGACGACCGTCCTCATGCCCATAAAGCCCTGAATTTCTTTTCAAATATCCGAATCTCCACCAATCTCTTTTGCCACAAGCAATTCTCAAGGGGTTAAGCTTTTCTCAAATGTAAGCGTTTCTCCCCTTTCTATCTCTCCCCAAACAACATACTTTCATTTTCTGCCTATATCACATTTTCGTTTATCAGCAAAACAGAAAAAAGCAGTATCAAAATATCAAACTAAAACGATCTGATATCTTAATCGAAATAGAAAATACGGGAAGGCAGAGGTTATTGTCCAATTTTCTAATGAACTGGAATCACAAAAAAGTTTGTTCTATACAACAATTGTTTTAAAGAATGGCAAGTAATATCGGTAAATAATCCTTTAACTCTACACGAAGCAACTTCAATGCCTGCTGAATACGATAATCGACTGTCTTGGAAGAAACTTCCAGACACGTCGCTATTTCACCATACGTCATATGCTGGAAACGATTTAACTCGAATGCTTCCCGGTAACTGTCGGGAAGCCGTTGCAACGCCTCTTCTATCTTACGACTCAGTTCCTCCACGATATAAAAATCAGGATCTTCATATTCTAATTGTTGATTGTCGTACAATGTATTAATAATCTTCTGTTTTATTTCATTTCGGCTGATCAACGTCAAACAACGGTTCTTCACAGCTTTAAACAGATAGCTCTTCGGAGAGATCTCAAACGTATGCATCTCCCGATTCTCCCACAGCCAAACCATCACATCCTGTACAATTTCCTGCCCGTCGTCATACTCGACAAACCGTTGGGCATAAGCACACAAGGAAGGGTAATACTTCAAAAAAAGGACATCGAACGCTTTTTCATCTCCCCTTTGGATTTCCTGAAAAAGAGTTTCGGCTGCCACTATATCAGAAATATTACAAGACATACAAATCACTGTTCTATAAGTTTTAATCGGAAATATTTATACTTATTTGCAAATATAATATTTTCTAATCCAACGAACAATTACAAATACATGAAAAAAAATCACTTTTCATTTAGGAGATTTCATTTTTCGTCAGTCATATTTATAAAAGGACAATTATGGACAAACATAAACAAATAAACGAATCGATACTTTTGGGTTATTTCACCGGAACCCTCTCCATACCTCTGCAACAAGAAGTAGAAGATTGGATCTCTGCATCAGAAGAAAACAAAAAAATAGCCCGGGACATACAATCTATATGCCTGGCAACTGAGACATTGACTTGTATCCGGCAAACAGATTCAGGTACAGCCCTGAAAAAAGTAAAAAGCAAGATACATTCCCACCGGAAAATTTCTCTATCCGCCTGGATACAACGTATTGCGGCAATCCTCATCCTTCCGCTTATCATTTCCACTATATATTTCGCATTAAAAAAAGATCCGATCGAATATATAGAAATCAGAACTAATCCAGGAATGGTCGCTGCAGTCAATTTACCGGACGGAACAAAAGTATGGTTAAACTCACGTTCCTATCTGAAGCACCCGACGCGTTTTACAGGTAACACACGTGATGTTGTGCTGAACGGTGAAGCCTACTTTTCCGTCCATAAAGACAAAAGTAAACGTTTCACTGTCAGCACCCCATTTGATATCAAAGCAGAAGTACTCGGTACCGAATTCAATATGGAAGCCTATGCAGCCGACAGCAGCGTAAGGACCACCTTGGTATCTGGCTCCATTCGACTTTCATTTTTAGACGATAATCAGAAGCATAAATCATTTTTAATGAAACCGAATGAAGAATTCACTTATAACCAATATACTAAAAAAGTTAAAGTCGACAAACCATATATTCCGACACAAACTTCCTGGAAAGACGGCTTGGTCGTATTCCGGAACACACCATTTAACGAAGCATTGAAAGTGTTAAGCAAACGTTTCAATGTCGAGTTCATCGTAAAAAACGACAAGTTATATAACAACTCCTTCACAGGACCTTTCGATGGACAGCACTTACAACTAATCCTCGAACATTTCCGTTTGGCTTCCGGTATTCAATATCGCTTCATAGACCCTCAAACTGGGCAAGAAGGAAATATTAAAGAAAAAACGATCGTTGAATTATATTAAGTGTAACCTTATTTATCAAATCTCATGAAAGAAAATAATCCCCCTTGAAAACAAAACATACGGGAAAATATTGGCGTATTTCCCCGTATGAAAATCCATCGCAAACTTGTTTGGCGACAAGTATAAGCAACTTTTTTATAACTCTAAATCATTTACAAATCTATGACAAATTATTTTAGCTTCCAACATTTCAGGAAGATGAATGTTAGGTTCATGCTCCTGAAGAAAATACCATTATGTATGAAACTATCCGTAATAATGTTATTTATCTGTGTCGGATTAGCCTACGCGTCCGATAGCTACAGTCAAAATGTTCTTTTAAACATAGATGTGAACAACAAATCTGTACAGGAGGTACTGGATGAAATTGAAAAACAATCAGACTTTCATTTCTTCTACAATAACAAACAAGTTAATACCTCACGTATCGTTAGTATAAAAAGTAAACAAAAAAATGTTTTTAATGTATTGGAACAATTGTTCTCCGGAACCAATATCAGCTATAAAGTTTTAGATAAAAGTATTATTCTCTCCCCCAAAGAGGTACTAGTTGCCCAACAGAAAAGCAGAAAGATCACCGGAGTTGTCACCGATGGAAAAGGCGAACCTGTTCCCGGCGCCAATGTCATTCAAAGAGGGACAACGAACGGAACAATTTCCGATATCGATGGAAAATTCAGTTTAGAAGTACCAGATAATGCGACATTGGTCATTTCCTTTATCGGATACGTAACCAAAAATATTGCCGTCGGACATAAAGAAATATTCAATATTACCCTACTCGAAGATTCACGCAAATTAGATGAAGTTGTTGTTACAGCCTTAGGAATCAAACGAGAAGAAAAAGCTCTGGGATATGCTGTTCAAAAAGTGAAAGGAGATAATCTGCCTTTAGCAAAAACAGTAGATGTGACAACATCCTTAACGGGAAAAGTGGCTGGTTTGAATATTCAAAATAGTACGGAATTCAATGAAACACCTAAAATCAAACTACGTGGAGAAACTCCACTAATCATTGTAGACGGTGTTCCCTATGGAAACATCACGTTAGACGAAATTGCATCCGACGACATTGAATCTATCGATGTATTAAAAGGTGCAACAGCCTCTGCATTGTATGGTGCTCGCGGAACAAGTGGAGCCATAATGATAACTACGAAAAAGGGGGCCAATGAAGAAGGCTTGAACATCAATATCAATAGTAATACAATGTTTTTTTCCGGATACCTCGCATTCCCTGAAACTCAACATTCTTATAGCCGTGGTTTCGGAGGTAAATACAACAATGACTATGTCTGGGGAGATAAACTGGATATAGGACGCACTGCTATTCTTTGGGATCCGTTCAATTATGAATGACGTGAACAGGAATTGGTATCAAAAGGAAAAGATAACTTCAAAAACTTCCTGCAATTCAGCATGGTTACAAACAATAATGTCAACATTTCTCAAAAAGGTAAATACGGTTCATTCCGAGCCTCCATCACAGAAGTATACAATAAAGGACAATACCCCAATCAGAATTTGAACAAAATCACATTCTCTGTCGGAGGAGAAATGACTTGGAAAAACTTTAAAATGGACGCTTCGGCAGCCTACAATAAACGCGTTTCCACCAATGACCACGGATCCGGATATAGCGGTAGCTACATATACGACATGGTAATCTGGGGAGGTTCCGAATATGACGTACGCGATTATCGCAATTACTGGGTAAAAGGAAAAGAAGGTATGCAACAGAACTGGTATGATGACAGTTGGTATGACAATCCATGGTTCAAGGCTTATGAAATTACAGACGCTTACGACATCGATGTTGTCAATGCCGCTTTGAATGCAAGCTATGAGATCACTCCCTGGTTAAAAGCAATGGTTCGTTCAGGGGTCGATGTGTATACAAAACGGAATGAATGGAAAAATCCGATCTCTGCTAATCAGGCCTGGGATAAAAAAGGATTCTTTGGAGTAAGCCGTGGTACGGATATGAGCATAAACACAGACGCTATGTTAATGGCAGATAAAACTTGGGGTAAGTTCAACATGAATCTGCTAGGCGGTGGAAACATTTATTATACACGCTATGACTTTATGAGTAGTAAAACAAAAGGAGGGCTTTCTATTCCAGAATTCTACTCCTTAAATGCCTCTATCGATCCAATCGAAGCAACCAGCGAACTACAACAAAAACGAGTTAATAGCGTCTACGGCAAAGCATCCCTTTCATGGGCAAGCACTTATTTTCTGGACGTAACCGGAAGGAATGATTGGTCTTCGACCCTTTCTTCTGACCAGCGTTCTTACTTCTATCCATCCGTTTCAGGAAGTATTGTTTTATCCGAGATTGTCAAATTACCAACTTGGTGGGATTTCCTAAAAGTTCGGGCTTCATGGACAACAGCCAAAGAGGATGCCAAGATATATGCCAATAACAACGTATATTCTGTCAGTACAAATGTATGGGACGGACTTTCAACAGCGTCTTATCCATCCAGTAAGATCGGTGGACAAGTACGTCCAAAGAAATCGGAAGTATGGGAAGTCGGAACAGCCACTAACATGTTTAAGAACCGTTTATTCCTTGACTTTTCTTATTATCGTAAAATGGAATCCGATTTTATTATCGAAGGAGGAGTCAGCAGCGCAACTGGCTTCAATAGTATTCAAACCAATTTTAAAGAAACGCGTCTTCGCTCCGGATTCGAAATTACCATTGGAGGAACACCTATTCAGACCAAAGATTTTAGTTGGGACATCCTAACAAACTGGTCACACGACCAATATACCTACAAAACGATAGACCCAGATTATTCGACTAAAAAACCATGGGTCAAAGAAGGAGCTAGCTGGGATTGGCTTGCCGTTTACGATTGGGAACGTGATCCAGAAGGAAATATCATTCATAATGGAGGTATGCCAGTTAAACAAAACTTTCAAACAAAGATCGGAAATACTACTCCTGATTTAGTTTGGGGTATCACAAACACATTCAAATACAAAAACTTCACACTCAGCTTTACGCTTGATGGTCGTGTCGGCGGTTTATCTTACTCTAAAACTCATCAAATGTTATGGAATACAGGAGCTGGCATTGACACTGATACACAATGGCGTTATGAAGAAGTCGTAAACGGAAATAAAACCTATATCGGACAAGGGGTAAAAGTTGTTTCAGGAAGTGTAACTCGCGATCCAGATGGCAATATCATAGAAGATACACGCGTGTTTGCTCCTAATGATGTTGTTGTCTCATATGAATCTTATATCAGTAAATATCATGATTCACATCACAATGCATGTCGCCAGAATATACTGAAAGAAACGTTCTTCAAGCTCCGAAATCTTTCACTCACATATGATCTGCCATCCACATTGTGCCAAAAGATGAAAATGAAAAGTGCTTCTATTGGTTTCACCGGTCAAAATCTGTTCCTTTGGGCTAAAGAATACAAATATGCAGACCCAGATAAAGGAGGAGACTCTTCTGGTACAGAAAGCTTAAATTCCCCATCCCAACGCTATATGGGATTCAATTTAAAAGTTAATTTCTAATCTGATAAAACAATTCAATTATGGAACTGAAATATAAAGCAATCGCTTGCTTTCTGATAGGAATATTTTCATTATCAGGATGCACATCTACTTTTGACGATCTGAACACCAATCCGGATACAACAACTAAAGTAAACGCTTCCATGCTTGCCTCCAAAGTCATTCTTGACATGACCAAATCGGCAAGTAACTGGAGAAATGAATTTCTGGTCAAACGGATGTTTTGGGGAGAACAAATCGACGATAGACAATATAACCGTTTTGGAAAAGGCAGTTTTGATAACATCCAAACTTTAACAAATGCCTGGAAAATGGTTGAACTATCCTCTGAAGATGATTTGGATGCTCATACAGGTTTATATTATTTTCTGAAAGGCTGGTATTTCTATCGTACAACGATGGATATGGGAGATATCCCTTATTCGGAAGCTCTGAACATCGAAGAACATCGTTATCCCCAATATGATGAACAAAAAGACGTATTTAAAGGCATTCTTGAAGACCTTGCTCTTGCCGACGAATATTTTGCAAAATCCAAACAAGCTTTTTCCGGAGATCCTTTCTACCAGGGAGATCCGAAAAAATGGAGAAAAGCGACAAATGTTTTACGTTTAAAAGTCCTAATGTCTCTATCCAAACGGGCAGACGATACACAGGAGTTGCAAATAAAAGAAACGTTCTCCAAAGTTGTTTCAGAAAATAATCTATTTAAAAGCAATGAAGATAACCTACAGGTCATCTACTCTGACAAAGATGGTCAAAAAAATCCCTATCACGTAACGGGAACTCGTAGTATCGACTATTATGCCGGCACACACACATTAATTGATCCTTTAAAAAGATTCAAAGATTACCGATTATTTTATTATCTGGCTCCAGCAGAAGGGTTGACAAACGAATTATACCTGCCAGCAGGAGAAAAACTTTTAAAGCCAAATGACTGGAATGCCTATCCTGCAGTGGATGCCGCTGGCGTATACGACATTGAAAAAGAAAAAATCGCAAAACGTATGCACTCCCGTCCCAATGACGTATACCGTTTGAGTTATGTCGGAGTACCTTGCATCCGTTTAGGATATGCAGATATGAATTTCCTTCTCGCAGAAGCGGTTGAAAGAGGATGGATCACCGGCTCTGCAAAACAATATTATGAGGAAGGCATTCGAGCTTCTTTCCTGTTTGTCCGTACCACTGTCCCTGCTGAATACAACAACGGAGTAGAGATTACAGATGATTATATTACATCATACCTGAAAGGCGAATATGTAGCCTATAACACAAACGGGTCTGTAACAGATCGTCTGAAGCAAATCTGGATGCAAGCTTTTCTGGCCAGATACTTCCATATGGCCACAGATGATTACTACGAATATCGCAGAAACGGATACCCGGAATTCCCAATCAATCCAGAAACAAACCTAAATAATGCAAAAGATAAAATTCCAATGCGTTACATGTATCCAGAATCTGAAACCAACTACAACAAAGAATCATTGTATAAAGCTTTGGATCGCCAATGGGGAGGAGTTGACGATGTCAACAGTATTATGTGGCTTCTGAAATAATTTATTCATATAGAAGAGAGCACCGAATATAAAAACATTCATTATATTCGGTGTCTCATTTTTAATTTATATATATATCATGAACAAAAAACTTTTTTTTATCTTAACGATTATTCATCTCAATATTTTTTGTATATCTGCCCAGATCTACCCTGTCCGGCCTCAACTATCCGACAAGCATTCTTTTTCCATGATCCTGCTGCCTGATCCGCAGAGTTATAACAAGTTCGATGCTAACCAACCGCTATTCGAGCTACAGACAGCTTGGATTGCCAACAGCATCGAACCTTTGAATATCAAAGGAGTTCTGTGTACCGGTGATTTGGTTGAGCAGAACGAGATAGGGATTCCGGACGGCATAAACGGAAATCAGACAAGCGAAGAACAATGGCAGGCCGCATCCAGGGCATTTGAACGGCTCGACGACAAAATATCTTATGTCGTTTGTACCGGGAATCACGATTACGGATATGAGAAAGCAGAAAACCGCCTCTGCCACCTTCCTGATTATTTCCCTTCCGAGCGGAATAGCTGCTGGAAAAAGTCATTGGTCGAGACAGGCCTGAACTATCAAGGTATTCCGACTCTTGAAAATGCAGCTTATGAGTTCGAGACAGACACATGGGGAAAACTATTGGTCATATCACTCGAATTTGCTCCGCGTGACGAGGCGATCGAATGGGCGGCCAAAGTTGCCGGTAAAGCCAAATACAAAAATCATAAAGTGATCCTGCTGACACACTCCTATATGTCACCGGAAGCCAAACGTCACATCAAGGAAAGCTACAAAATATCACCCGCCAATTACGGAGAAGCCATCTGGCAGAAACTGGTCTATCCTTCCTCCAACATCAGCATGGTGATATGCGGACATGAATGCGAGATAGCAGACTACAAGGGCAATGTCAGCTTCAGGACTGACAAAAACAGCACAGGCAAGAATGTAGCCCAAATGATGTTCAACGCCCAGACCGCCGACGGTCAATGGCATGGCAACGGGGGAGACTGCTGGCTCCGCATCATGGAGTTTATGCCGGATGGAAAGACGATTAAGATCAAAACATTCTCCCCCCTGTTCGCACTTTCTCCCCTGACATCCGAAAAGGCTTGGAGAACAGATTCATACGATCAATTCGACATCACGATCGAATAAACCATTCATAAACAAAAACCATCTAAAGATGAAACAACTTCTTATTATTCTTTCACTTGTGCTCGGATGCCTGCAACCAGGCTACACACAGAAACCCGTCTTGAAATTCAATAAAGACGGCAAGTTCAAAATCGTACAGTTCACGGACGTACATTACATTCACGGGAATCCCAAGTCAGCCGTTTCTCTCGAACGCATCAACGAAGTGCTGGATGCGGAAAAACCGGACTTAGTGCTATTCACAGGTGATGTCATCTACGGTCAACCGGCAGAGGAAGGGATGCGCACAATCCTGAACTTAGCGGCCAACCGCCAAATACCCTTCGGAGTGACATTCGGCAATCACGATGACGAACAGGGACTTACCCGTACTCAGCTATTCGATATCATACAGACAATACCTTACAACCTGACCGATTCCGTGGCAGGAGTCACAGGAGTGACCAACTTTATTCTTCCCTTGAAATCGTCCGATGGAAAGAAAGACGCAGCCATCCTGTATTGTATGGACTCTCACTCATATTCACAGATCAAGGGAATAGGCGGCTATGATTACATCAAGTTTGACCAGATCCGATGGTACCGCGAAAACAGCGCGAAATACACAAAGCAAAACGGCGGCACTCCCCTGCCCTCGCTGGCATTCTTCCACATCGCCCTGCCGGAATACAACCAGGCCGCATCAGATGAAACGGCCATCCTGGTCGGAACCCGAAAAGAAAAAGCCTGCGCTCCGCAACTGAACTCCGGCATGTTTGCCTCGATGAAGGAAATGGGGGATATCTTAGGTGTATTTGTCGGACACGATCATGATGATGACTATGCTGTTTTCTGGAAAGGCATCCTGCTTGCCTACGGCCGTTACACCGGTGGCGACACGGTGTACAACAACCTGAGCAACGGTGCCCGCGTAATCGAGATGACTGAAGGATCAACCAATTTCAGAACCTGGATTCGCCTAAAAGACGGGGAGGTGATCAACACGGTAAACTATCCTTCGGATTTCATCAAAAAGAAAGACTAAATCAGGACATAATCCGACCGTTTTCAAAACACCTATGTTTTGAAAACGAATCATGCATGTTTCTTCCTCAAAACACCTATGTTTTGAAACCAAGACGAAGGTGTGTAGAAATACAATAGATATAACTTAGGCATGGATTACATGAAAAAAATAAATTTATCTATGTAATCCGTGCCTAAAAGATCATGACAAAGGAGTTTTAACACATTTACGTTCTCTTTATTTATCATTTTACTTTTCTGGTTTCAACACCACTCCCAAACTCTTCTTGCCGTCCATCTTGATTACGACCGGTTTATCGAAACGGACATGGCGAAGGTATTCGGTTTCCTCCACCGCTGGTAAGGAATTCAGATATCCCTCATCAAACCAGCCATCACCCTTAAACGGGTTGATCGTAAAGTAACCGACACCAAACGAAGTCAGATTTTGGAAAAAATGCGTTCCCTGGCTCGGATCGACACGATAATTCTCCAGCCCACATTCCACTATAACACGTGCATTGCTGATATGAGGCCATTTCACCGGAATGCCCAGCCAGGAGTCACTACTTCCCCAACGACCAGGACCAACCAAAACATAATTCTTTTCTTCTCCTGTGAACTGGCGGTTCATCTTCTCGATATCATAGGCTATCGACTGGTTGTTGGAGGAACAGAAAGCACCGGTCTTTACATATATAATATCCTGCACATCCGTCACAATGCCATGTCCCAAAACGCTTGTCGATGTAAGTATTGTATCCTCTTGTTCCACAAGCGTCAGGTCTTCTTCCATTACCTCCTTGTTATCCACGATCGGGCGAACTTGCAACAGATAGAATGTAGCGAAACCGGGATTCTGCGGATCTATATTTACCGCAAACTCAATCTCGATAGGCCGCCCCATCTCATCCTCTCCGACATGCAGTATCTGATCGAGCGTATCGGCCAACGGAAAAACCTCATGTTGAAGAACATTCACAAAAGACAATATCTTACGCTCGCCAGGATAGTAACCGTCACGAATAACCTGATCATAAGGATCGTATGTCGAAACAATAAACTTCAGAGAACCGTCCGCATCCGCGTCTTTCAGATTTAGACGAAGCAAATTAAACGAATCATCCACAGAAAACTGATCTGCCAGATTCTTCAAGTCAAGTGCATAAAAACGAGTTTGAGTCTCACGGAGCGCAAAGTCCATCGTACTCATCTGCAAAATATTGTGCGGATGACGAGGAGAGAAACGTAAAGTCTGCCCTCCGTCTACGATATATTTTCCAAGCCCCAAAGCAATATTGGCAATTCCGTCTTCCGCCTTTTCATTTCCAATCGGGTAGAAATTCAACGAACGTGCGACACCAGAGATAGTAGGATAGAAACGGTCATTATACCGGTTCCCTACTACTTCCTGTAGAACGATCGCCATCTTTTCCTGGTCGATAAGGTTCGATGTCGCCGTCATATATGCCTTGCTGTCACGATAAAAGACAGAAGCGTAGACTGCTTTGATCGCGTCGCTTAACGTACGGAGCATATCATATTTATCTTCCAGCTTGGGTACCATGTAAGTAGAATAAATCCCAGCGAACGGTTGATAATGGGAATCTTCCAGAAGACTAGACGAACGGACGGCAATCGGACTTTTGACAACATCGAAAAACGCCATCAGGTCTTCAATCAGACGGGCGGGAAGGCTGGCACGCAGGAAATATTTCAGGATCGTTTCGTCATCCACTTCACTCAGTACGACCGGATACAGTTCGTTTGTCTCCATAAATTCGTCGAAGATGTCTGTACAGATCACGACCGTCTTCGGAATGGTCACAGCAAAGTGATCGTGTTCCAACTTGGGATAACGCTTTACCATCGCCCCAATAAACGCCAGGCCCCTGCCCTTTCCTCCCAGCGAACCGTCGCCTATACGGGCAAAGTTACTATATTCGTCGAAGCGCTCCTTCTGATAGACTGCAACAACACCGGAATTCTTCATCCGACGGTACTGCACGATCAAGTCGAAAATCAACTTGCGCGCCTCATCCATATCCTTGTAGTCGCTCACATCCACACGCTTCAACACCTCTGCCGGCGGAAACATGGCACGGGAATAGAAGAAGCGGGAAAAATGGTTACGACTCAGATGATAAACCAGCGAATCGTCCGGTATCTGAAAGACCTTCTTTTGCAAATCCTTCAAGTCCTTGATGCGCATGATCTCCTCCTTCGTCTGTGGATTCAGGATGACGAAATCGCCGAAACCAAAACGCTGCATGATCTTCTTCCTCAGATCCTGCGGATAACTCTTGGAATTTTTGTCGATAAAGGAAGCTCCCAGTTCTTTCGCATACACTTTGTTGCTTGCCTCCGACGATTCCAAGACAAAAGGGATGATCAGGCCGGTCTTCCGCACATACTGCCCGAACTTGTATCCGGCGTAAGGATCTTTCACTCCGTCGTGCATGAAGCTCATGTCCGAGATGATCCCCAGCATATTATCGCGGTACTGGTTGAAGATGCGGACAGCCTCCTCATAGGTACGCGCCAACTTGATCTTGGGACGCCCACGCATACGAAGTGTACGCTGATGGTCGTTCAACGCCTCTTTAGCAAACATCTGGCTCTGTTCCAATACAAATTTATACAGATGCGGCAAAGCCGAAGAATAGAAACGGACGGAATCTTCCACCAACAAGATAATCTGCACACCGACACTGGCCGTATCGTCCGGCGCATTCATCTTGTCCTCGATCAGCTTGATTATGGCGAGCAACAGCTCCGCATTTCCCAACCAGCTGAACACATAGTCGATCGCACTCAAATCTTCATTGGCAATCCGCTTGGATACCTCTTTCGAGAATGGGGTGAGGACTACGATCGGTATATTGGGGTAATGAATCTTGATCTCCGTCGCCGCCGCAAAGATATCGCGGTTATCCATATTCGGCATGCAGATGATCAGTTCGAAGTTACGGTCTTTCAACTCAGCCAGTGCCTCCTCCTCTGTCGTCACCTGTGTGAAACGAGGCGGGTAACGAAGGCTTAGTGACGTATATTCGTTGAATATCTGCTCGTCCACCCGCCCATCGTCCTCCAGCATGAAGGCATCGTATTTAGTAGCGATAAGCAATACATTATATATACGCTTATTCATTAGATTGGCGAATGATGTGTCTTTAAACACAAGGTTCTTAAAGTCCGGTATTCCGCTCATAATGATTCGATAGAATTAACGGCCTCAAATGTAAGGAAAAAAACAATCAACCGAAAGCATGTGACAAGATTTGAGCAAGTGGCACATCCGTTCCCTCAGCATGGCACAAGCATTTCACCTATATGGCACAAACGTTTCACAGCAAGGAAACGGCTGTGCCAACAGCACCACACATTTCCTGGCACAAAGTGAAACCGGAATCCCATCCGTAGGAATCCGGATTTTCACTTAAAGAACATTGTTCAAAAACATAAAAAGAACTATCAAAAAGTAAGCAAAACATTTTGTCAACCCAGGCTATTCCCTATATTTGCAAACAGAATGTTATCTTAAAAAGAAATTATATACTATGAAGACAGAAGTAATCTTATCAGCACTGGAAGCAAAACATCCGGGCGAAAAGGAGTATTTGCAAGCAGTAAAAGAAGTTCTTCTTTCAATTGAAGAAGTGTACAACCAGCATCCCGAATTCGAGAAAGCTAAAATCATCGAACGATTGGTTGAACCGGAACGTATTTTCACCTTCCGTGTGCCCTGGGTAGACGACAAAGGGGAAATACAAGTCAACTTGGGATATCGTGTGCAATTCAACAACGCGATCGGCCCGTACAAGGGCGGCATCCGCTTCCATCCTTCTGTCAACCTGTCCATCCTGAAGTTCTTAGGATTCGAACAGACTTTCAAAAACGCTTTGACAACATTGCCGATGGGCGGTGGTAAAGGAGGATCCGACTTTGCTCCTCGCGGAAAAAGTGATGCGGAGATCATGCGTTTCTGCCAGGCATTCATCCTCGAATTATGGCGTAACCTCGGACCGGACCGCGATGTTCCGGCGGGTGACATCGGCGTAGGAGGACGTGAAGTCGGTTATATGTATGGTATGTATAAGAAACTGGCTCGCGAAAACACCGGTACGTTCACTGGTAAAGGTATGGAATTCGGCGG
>OGKC01000171.1_pt1 | contig 25556 bp, 19 predicted proteins | sample 1572411 | NCBI WGS metagenome assembly OGKC01 (sample SAMEA2582157, study PRJEB24529) | metagenome
CCCTCGGGAGAGCCCACAACTACGAAAGCGAAGCGTGTAGTTATAGTGGGCTATATCAATGGCAAGCCATTGTCTGCAAACTCCAGCCTACGGCTTCCGCTCTCCTCCGTCAGGGAGGTTTTTCATCATCGTTGCCGATTGGAGATGCACCGACCAGCACAAGGTCTAAATCGTCTATCAGTTTTTGCAGGACGGGATTCTTCTCTATCATCCGCTGGAGGATTCTCTCAGCCTCGACCAAGTGGTTGGCTGTACTCATCCCCTTGCCCTCCCGTATCTGAAAGATAATCCAATCGGCTATGTCGATATGGGCTTCTTTTTGTTTCGGGGTGGCATTCCTTTCGATGATGTCCGAAACCACCACCTTACAAAAGTACATGCTCTCGGCTCGCTGTTTCCACTCGGCATAAGCATCGGCATCGGGAAAGAGAAGCACGGTTCGCCCTGACAGTACACGGAGTTTCTCTTCTCTCATCTGACTCTTACCACCCGTAGCCAGCCATACATAATCGGGGAAGATAGCAGAACCGATAACGGCACTCTTCTCGGATTCCACCAAGACCACCACCTTGTCGGGATGCGTTTTCAACAAGTGTTCCCCGAAAAGGCATTGGGATAGTTGCCAATCCTCTGCCAACACACGCTGCTTTTTCAATATGCTGTGTATCCAGTTCACTGCCGATGTCTGTCCTCCCTTGATACGGTGTCCGTCTTCGGGATTGTACTGCATCACCTTTCCCGTGCGTACCTTGCCCGTCCTGTCTATCTGCCAAAAGATAACAGAGCCGTCACGGGTAGCCCCCAAACGGTATTCCTCCAACAACCGCTTCAACACCTCTTTCGCCTTGTCGCCATAGTAGGAAGTAAGGAGTGTGAAGAGGAAACGGAAGAAATTGCTACGCTCGCTTTGCGACTTCTCCACATAGTGAGGGGGAATATAGCCGATGGCTGTCGGCTTACTTTGCTGCTTCACTTTCTTCTGCTCTGCTCTTTGCCTGTCAAAAGAGAAATCATTGGTAGTTCTGTGTTCAGGATGCTCTTGAAAATACTCTTTCGGAGTGTAGTGATACCCACAACCGCTTTCGTGGTTACATCTGCCGACCGATGGATGCAACGGCACATTATTTTCGTCCACGTAATAGACGAAAGAATGCCTGTCTCCGCATTTGGGGCAGGTATGCCGTGTTGCCGTTCCTTTATACTTCTGTAATGAATAATTGCCCATAGCTTAGTCCGTTTTTGATGGTTGATTGTCGGCTGTCCCATCCTGTCCCATTGTCCCACACTCTAAGGGTTGGGACAGTGGGACACTTGGGACACCTGCGTTTTTACTCTCTTTGCTGCGCTGGATGATACGGTTTACGGTGGACTTGCCACAATTCACCTGTGAGGCTATCTCCCTGACGGACTTGCCCGATTGGGAGAGTTGCAGAATTTGGCAATCCCTTTGGCTTGATTCATTGTCGCCCAATTTTTTCAAGTGTTCCTTTTCCGTGGAATAGCCCCTGAACACGAACTGCAAGAAAGCATCCACCTTGTCAATCTCGTAAACGATTACATTATCCGCATCATGAGAGAACGTGCCATAGCGCACTTTAAGCTGCTTCACATAGCGAAGCCCTCCGTCTTGGGCACTTTTTCCAATGGTGAACACGCTGTCAAAGAAATTGTAGAGCCGTTTGCTTCCGGCAAGGTCGTTGGATGTGATGGGACAATCCAAAGAGCGTTTGGGCGTATGTGCTAGGACAAGGATAGAGAGCGCATATCTCTTTTTGAGATTGTTCAGCTGAATCATCAGCCGTCCTGCGGCATCGCCTTTCTCCATGGCGCAACACAGGTAGGTAAGATTGTCAATGATGAAAATCTTGCAGTCGGTCTGCACAGCCATCTGTTCAATGCCGCCTATGATAGCTTCCTCAAAGTTGGCATCCAAAAGCTGGTTGCAGTCAATAGACACCCGATAGAGTTTGTCGGGAAAGGTGTAGAGCTCTCCATGCTCGTTGGTATAGCGGAGCTGGAACTGCTTTTCGGACAGTTCAAAGTCCAGATACAGCACATTGTCGGTTCGGGCGATGCGGTCGGCTATCTGCACGGCAAGGATGGACTTGCCCACGTTGGAATCGGCAAACAAGCAGGAGAGTTCCCCCTCGTACCAAAAGCTGTCCCACAGCGCACGGGGCGTAGGCAATAACGATGCTTCAAGAATGGTTTGGTTTGCCGTCTTGATATTCATCATGCCTACACTGTCGGGCATACCGTTATGCGCTTGGGATGCTTTTGTGAGGTCGCCACGTATCAGGTTGATATAGTTCTTATCCTCTTCCATATCATTCACCAGTTACGTGGGTTGGGCTTGCGACGGTGGGAAGAGGATAAGGACTTGTTCAGTTCCTCGTCTGACAACGGTATGGGATTCTTTCGGGCGGTTTCCAGCCACTTGTCCAGTTCGTCACGGTAAAGGCAATAGCGTTTGCCGGGCTTGGTGGCAGGGATTGTCCCTTCTGACAGTTTCATGTAGAGCGTACCCTTAGGGATACCTAAATACTCTGCTGCCTCGTCCACAGACATGGGCACGTGGGTGTCCACCGTTTTGGCATTGTTCACACTGCGCTGCTCGGCGAGCAGGCTTTTCAGGCTCATCACTTCGTCTCGAAGCTGAGCGACAACCTCGGGGAGGTCGTTGAAGGTAAGAATTGATTTTTCCATTCGCGTACTCGTCTCTTTTGTAAGACTTGGCGCAAAGGACTGAAATGATATATCCGTGAATATCTCCACGACACGTCATTGCAAAATAATTCCCGAATAATTAAGCCCAGCCATAAATGACGGGTAAAATTACTCGGGAAACGATGTAAAACAGGCGGTTATGAGTTACCGGATGGTTGTCGTTGGTGTCGTGATTATCCTAATTCCGCACATAATCCTCGGGATAGTGGAAATCAAGTTTGCCGTTTTCGGGTTCATCAATGGGAATTTCCGTCTTTAACGGCTCTACCTTGAAATTCTTGATGGTTGATAAGTCTGTATCAGCAAACGATTTCGGGAAAAGGGCTTTGATGAACTTGGCACGGTTATCCCCATTGTAGTATCTCTTGTACAGGAAACGCTCAGAGATATTCCATACGAAGTGACGGAGTGGAATGTTGTTGATGTCTTTGGTAAACGGTCTTTGTATGGGCTTCGGGGTATAAGTGTTAAGATTCATCCATTTGTCCACCTCAGTACAGATGTGGTTCACGGTTTCTTGGTCGGCAATGCGAGGCAGGTAATAATGGCAATACTCCATGACCATGCGGATGCGCTCTTCCTTTTCCCGTTGCTCTCTGCTTGCGTAATTGGCACGGTTCTTTTCGTGAAGATCCGGGGCGATAGTAAGCTCTATCGGTTGTGTTTGGATAAGTGTCTCTTCTTTTGTCGGGGATGATTCGGGTACAGGCTCAGGGACTGATGTAGGTCCAGGCACAGATGTGGCTTCTTCAAGTGTATTTTGTGACAGTTCTTCCTGCACCTCTATGGCTTCGGCAATCGTTTCTTTCTTGCCGAACTTGATTTTGTAGATTTCGTATGTATCAAAGATAAGTGTCTGAAAGGAGAGATAGAGCAACCATCCCAACAGGTTACAGCATACGAATACTATCCACCTGACAAAGTTGTCTTGGTTGAAGCTGTCCGCTATTACCAGCGTGGCAATGGAAGATATTAGGACGATGGCGAAGCCGACAAAGCCCAAGATGATGTATTTGTCCTTGATTGATGATTCCATATTTCGTTGAGAGATTGAATGTTCCTGTATTATTTTGTGCAAAGTTAATGCTATTTTTCCCAATTACTGCCCGTTATTTGCGGTTAGAACGGTCTTTTTCAATGTATTTCACGAAATGTCATCATATCATACTCTGTTTCATACTCTGAGGGGCTTATAAATGGTGGCATCAAGCCAAAAACATAGAGGGGCGATTATAGCCTTGTAGCCATAACCGCCCCTCTGAATACCTGTCAATGTGAGACATTTATGCCTCCTTGCGCTTCAAGGTTATCTTGTCCACCACCTGACACATCTGCTGCGCTGCTATCTTGGAATAGATTTGTGTGGTGGTAATGTTCTTATGTCCGAGATAGGCTTGGATGACAGCCATGTCCGTTCCCATTTCCACGTGCAGGCTTCCGAAGCTGTGGCGGGTACAGTGAAAGGTGATTTTCTTGGTTATCCCTGCTGCCGTGAGCCACCGTTGGAGTGGTCCTTGCAGCATCTTGTCCTTGAAATCCTCAAAGATAAGTCCCTCGCCCCGTTCTCCCAGCAGTCCATAGGCTTCATCACTGATGGGGTTATGCACTATTTCTTTGGTTTTCTGCATACGGGTGGTAACGAACATCCTGCCGTTGGTGTATGGTTGTATCTGCTGCCACGTGAGCTGTCTGATGTCGCTCTTTCTCAGTCCCGTAAGACAGGCGAAAAGAAAAGCTTTTTTCAAGACCTCCTCCTCACAGGGTGTTTCGGCAAGCCGTATCAGTTCCTCTTGGCTCAAATGCTCCCTGATGGTGGGAATGCACTCGATGCGGTCTAAGAAGCCGTTTGGGTTCTCCTTTATCTTCCTGTCACGGTAAGCGGTGTGCAGCACGGCACGGAAAGTTGACCAATAGCCTGCTGCGGAGTTGATGTGCAGCTTTTGGTTGGTGTGGATGGATTGGGGTGCATCAAGCAGGTATTCCATGAACTTGCGGCACAAATCCACATCCACCTCCTCAAAGGTGCATTTGCCGTTCACGAACCGCTGGAAATGCTTGTATACGTGCTGCCACTTGATATTCTTGCGGTCAGCCAGTCCTTTGAAATAGGCAAGGAAATCGCCCTTCATCTTGGTCTTGTCAAAAAAGCCGTTGTTTTCATTGAAAATGGCTTCGTAGCGCTGGTTGCGCAGGATGACCGCTTTCTTCATCATGCGTGCGTTGAAGTCCCGTTCCTGCTGGTTTGCAGGTTTGGCGAAGATGTAAATTCCTAAGGCTTCACGTGTAATCACTCTCATGGTGACATTGTCACGGTAGCCGGGATAGTAGTCAAGGCATAGTGAATACTGTGTCCCGTTCTTAATCTTGCGCTTACGCAAGGTAACTGTTTTGCATTTACTCATAATAATTATGTTTTAATTGGTTGTATACATTTTGGAGTTGTATCCATGTTTCCGATGGCAAAGGAACAACGTGAAATATCCGTGAATACCTCCACGATACATCATTTTGAAATAATTTTCGATAATCCCGATTTTTCACGGTTATTTGTTCCTTTCAGCCATGACACGCTCCACATCTGAGCGCAAAAGCAGGTTTTTCACACCCACCTTTATCTTTTCGATGTGCTTCACCTTGACGATATGGCAGATGTTGGCTGACGAAAGACCATAGATTTGCTGCACCTGCTCAACGGTATAGTAGCGTTCATCGTTCACAAGGTCAGTTCTGCGGAGTTCGTTCAAATGTGATTTGGAGTAATAGGTACGCCCGTACTCTCTTTTAGTGGGTATCTTATGGCGATAGGTGTAGGCACGGAGTGCGGTCGGCTTCATGCCGAACAGTTCCTCCACCTCCTCGGTCAGTAGCCAGTCGGTAATTTCGCTAATATCAACTGCCACACCGAAAAACTCGTCAATATGCTTCTTGCTGTAATAGTTCTTTCCTGCGATACGGCAGATGGGGATATGGTTACGCTTGGCGGAAGTGTAAAGCCATGACTGCTTTACCTTAAAAAGGGACATCACCTCCTCGCCCGAATAGAAGTCCAACACTTCTTCGCTTTCCTTTTCCCTTTTTTCTCTTTTGGCAGGTAAGGAAGATGAAGATGATTTCCTTGGTGTGGAGGTGTTGCCGGGCAGGATGCGGTGATAGGGATTGCCCTCCAACATCTGCTCGATGTCGGCTCTGCGGATGAATGCCATGCGGTTGCTGATGCGTGAGGCTTTCAGCTTGCCGATGGCTACAAGTTTGTAAATGTACTGTCGGGAACAGCCCATGAGGATGGCTGCTTTGGAAAAGGTGAGATACTCCTGATGCTGTATCTCCATCAAGGGTTGGGCGACTTTGAAGAGGTTGTTCTTCTGCATCACTCTGGCTCGTTTGGCTTCTGCCTGACAAGCCTCACTGCAATATCTTTGCATACCGCTTCGGGTTACAAAGGACTTGCCGCAAAAACTGCATTTTCTGGTTGCTTTCATACCGTTTTATCGTTTAATGGTTCATTTCTTCAATCCTATATCTCTGAAATGGTAAACGGATGTGAACGGAAGTCAACCATTGTCGCTTTTCTACACAGTGTGACTGTTTCCGCATATCGGGGCGGTTATTGTCGCTTGTCGTAAACGGTTGTAAACCCTTGTCAACTGTCTGCACGGTGTGACAAAAAACAAGCCCCGCAAATTCTCCACGTCAGAAATACGTCTCAAAAATATGTGGAAATTTGGGAAGCGACAAATGGCAACCGAAAAGTGTTAAATTTTAGAATATGCTGGTAATTAAAGATTTACACTCGGATATTTCTGATTAGTTTTGGTTGTTCTATGGTTATAAATACAGTCACTGAACTTCCCGGCTCCTCCAATCCGTCCGATCGAGGATATTTATGGAAAGACGGTCTACCAGTTGATCGCCTTTTTTACGGCAGAGCAGGAGAAACGTATTATGAAGGTCTTGTCGCATTGTGAATCCACGCGGTGGAACCCTCTTTTTACAGATATCGTACCGCTTGGAAGCAGTAAACGGGTCGGGATTGACAAAATGCTGGAACATTACCATATCGGTCTGGACGAATGTATGGCCTTTGGTGATGGTGGTAATGATATTCAGATGCTTAGCCATGTCGGGATTGGGGTTGCTATGGGAAATGCGGCCGAAGACGTGATGAGTGCAGCTGGTTATGTGACCACCTCTGTCGACGAGAATGGTGTATACAATGCGTTGAAACATTTCAACATTATTTGATTTTGAACTGTTACATATATATAAGATAGTTATGATAGACGAGTTATTGAAATTTAATCGTGAATTTGTAAAGAGTAAAGGATACGAGAGGTTTATCACCAATAAATATCCTGATAAGAAAATTGCGATAGTGTCTTGTATGGATACGCGTCTTACGGAGCTGCTACCGGCAGCTTTGGGAATAAAGAACGGGGATGTCAAGATCATCAAGAATGCTGGGGCGATTATTTCCCATCCTTTCGGAAGTGTGGTCCGGAGTCTGTTGGTTGCCATTTATGAATTAGGTGTGAACGAAGTCATGATTGTCGGTCATACCGATTGCGGTGCCAAGCATATGGACAGCGAACAGATGATTGAGGTAATGAAGAAGCGTGGTATCCCTTCGGAGCATATCGATATGATGCGTTACTGCGGCATTGATTTCAAATCGTGGTTGCGTGGGTTCGACACCCCGGAAGGTTCCGTTCGTGAAACAGTGACTCAAGTACAAAAACATCCGTTGATCCCAAAAGATATAACGGTCCGCGGATTTGTAATCGACTCGACTACAGGTGAATTGGCTACTGTCGTTTAGATAAATCGAGATGAAAAGTATTTAATCAAAACCTAAATATAGTTAAATAGTAGACATTGAATATGTTTTACAGCATAAATTCAAATAAAATACTTATCTTTGCACTGTAAACAAAAAGAAAAAGAAAGTTTAGGTTTAGTTATTATTAATCGTTCTCCAAGCGTGGAGAACTTAAATGAGTAAAATTATGATGATGAGAGAAAACGAAAAAAGTATGCGTACTTTAGCGATGTTGCGTTATCAGGCTGATCGTTATCAGTCAGTAGGAAATGGTTCAATGTGTCAGCGAGTAAATGCTGAGATTCGCAGATTGGTGAGCCAAATGAGCGAAAGCTCTAAAAATTGAGTATTAAACAGTAAATAATTTGTTAGATGTAGTCTCTTCACCGTAGTCTTTTGAAAGACTGGTGAGAGATAAAAGGGGGAGGTATTCGACGCTTATGAGATAGCGGAGTTTGGCCTTTTTTTATTTTAATGAAGTCAGTCCTGCTCTTGTCTACAACCACACTAAAATCATATTTGTGTTCTGTCATTATAGTTCGAATGTATACAAATATCCGTATATTTGCATAATGTAGAAAACTATAATCTGTAAAACACAATATCGAAATGAGAAAAACGGGATTGTTTTTAGCCTCTATTGTACTAAGTGCTACGCTATGGGCCGAGTTGCCTGAAAAGAAAGGGCTGGATGTCATTAACAGGGCAAATGCCGAGGCCTATATCGGTTTTCTGGCAAGCGATGCATTGGAAGGGCGTGAAGCTGGTTTCCGTGGTGGGCGTATTGCCGGTGAATATATTGTATCTAATTTGAAAACGATGGGGATCGAACCTCTGTTCGAATCCTATTACCAACCTTTTGAGGCTTATAACAAGGAACGGCAGAAGAAGGGCCGTTTCCAGGTTCATCCGGATTCGATCGCGAAGTTGAAACAAGGTGTTCATCAGAAGTTGTCGATGAACAACATCTTGGGGAAGATCGAGGGTAAGAACCCGAACGAATATGTGATTATTGGCGCCCATTACGATCATCTCGGCTTTGACCCGATGCTGGACGGTGACCGGGTCTATAACGGGGCCGACGATAATGCTTCGGGTGTTTCAGCTGTCCTGCAGGTCGCTAAGGCGTTTTTAGCGACGGGGGTTCAACCGGAGCGAACCGTTATTTTCGCCTTCTGGGATGGTGAAGAGAAAGGCTTGTTAGGCTCCAAATATTTCGTGCAGACATTCTCGGAGATGGATAAGGTGAAGGGGTATCTGAATTACGACATGATTGGCCGTAATAAAGACGAGTCCAAGCCGATGCATGTCGTTTATTTCTATACGGAAGCGCATCCTGTGTTTGGCGATTGGTTGAAAAACGATATCAAGAAATATGGCTTGAATCTGACTCCTGATTATCGTCCGTGGGATAAACCGGTAGGGGGGAGTGATAACGCTTCGTTCGCTCTTTTGGATATTCCGGTCATCTGGTACCATACGGATGGTCATCCTGACTATCATATGCCAAGCGACCATGTGGAAAAGATAAACTGGAATAAGATTGTCGACATAACGAAAGCCTCTTTTCTGAATATGTGGAATCTGGCGAATGAGAAAGACTATTGATGTGATCGTTTATATTTCTTATTTCAAAACACCTATGTTTCGAATTCAAAACATAGGTGTTTCGTTTTTAAAACATATATGTTTTGAACTCGATATCTTCTGGCTGTGAAAAGAAGTATTATCCATTTATGAAAGATAGTTGTTTTGTGGAATAAGGTATACATCTTCTCTCTGTAGGTCAGTGCCTTTTCCTCGATAGCCAATAAGCTGTATGTATTTTTTAAATCATATTGTATGATTACTGTCTCATTTAATAGACTTATAAGAAGGTAGCACTTACCTCTTTCACTTTCTTTGTAACTGATTAAATAGTTGTTTTGAACTATGTGAATTGTGTAGTCTTAAATCACTTCATATTCTTGGTATTTCAGTATTTATAGGGAGTTGATATATATGAATTGTTTGCTGAAGTTGTGAAGATGGACCTTAAAATCAAAAGCTATTGAAATAATATGGATTTTTCAAATACAAGAAGGTCCACCCTTCTGTTATGAAGAGCAGACCTTTTGAAAAAAAATTATCAAAATATTTCAATTAATCCCATCCCGGATTTTGTTTTAAATTGGGATTTAATCCGATTTGGTTTGTCGGAATAGAGAACAAATAGTTCTTGGGATCTATAAAGTTTGGAACAGGATTTGTCATTCGTTTTGTATAAACATCAATGGCACCGTCTACGAAACCTAATCCGGATTTAATGGATTCATAATCTTTTGTATTATATCCATTTAAATCATTCTCACTTGTTGCTTTGTCTGGAATGATACCCAATTTCGGTTGGTTCAGGCGAATACCGCAGGCCCAACGCATTAAGTCGTGATAACGATAACCTTCTGCCATTAGTTCAACACGACGTTCACGGCGGATTTCGCGGATCAAGTTGGCGTTCGGGCCTTTGATTGTTGGATATTCGGCGACCAATTTCGGGTCTTCAATCGGATTTGTTGTCAAATGGTGATTAAAACCAACCCGATCACGCAAAGCGTTGATTGTTTTATCTAATTCGGGATCTTGGCCAAGTTCGGCTCCTGCTTCTGCACGTATCAGAAGAATCTCTGCATAACGGAAGATTGGAGCGTCTAATGTTCCAATATGATGAGATGATGTGTATTCTGACGGATTGTAATATTTGATAACACCATATCCCGTAGATGTACTAACACTTCCACTGGTATATTTACCGATATCCGGACGTTTCCCTTCTAGGTAATAGGTGTATTCACCAGCTTCGGGAGTCGGTACTGTTTGTAGTAAACGCGGATCTCGATTCTTTAGTTCGGCGATTAATGTAGTATGATGAGAGTGGCCTTCGCAGCCGCACATAGAGATTGGTTTTCCTGTTGTTGCACACAAATAATCTTCAACAGCGTCACGACTCAAACCGATAGGAGATTCACCGACTGCAATTTGGCGGCTTAAGTTATTTCCTTTGCCGACAGTCGGATCATATTCCTTCGACAGAATAATTTCAGGATTGGAGTTGTAATCTGCTTGGATAAATAATTCATAATAGGCTTTACCAGGTTTTGAACCTTGGAACAATGAATAGCCATATTCGGATTTCATCAGTTCGCCTGCTGCTTCATAAGCGGCTTTGAGCAATTCGGTATCACCTTCCATATTATGATAACGGCGGAAAGTTCCTTCAAATAAACATATACGTGCCTTTAATGCAAGTGCAGCGTCTTTGCTGATGCGGTAGACACCTGTCGTTTCTTTTTGGGGTAACCATTCAATCGCTTGATCAATGTCTTTTATCATGTTTGCTACAACGGTAATACGGGAATCGCGGCCTTTGTATAGGTCTTCGTCTCCAGGAACCAATACTTTGTCATACCAAGGTACATCGCCAAAGCGTTTTACTTTATTAAAGTAATCCAATGTCTTGAAGAATAAAATTTCACCAGCATAACGATGTTTTACGGCCTCGGTTTCCGGGGATAGTTCGTAATCTTGCATAAAAGCATTACAAGCACGAATATTTTCCCATTTCCAATTGTCATTGTCTGCTGTAGAAATGCTGTGTTGACTGAAAGCTACAGAGTTTGCGTCCCACGGAAGTAGGTCATCAGACTGGAAATCAGTTTCCATCATCCCAAAATTATATTCGTTCGGATTTCCATGTCCGGTGATTAATTTGGGATATAAATCATTACAATATTGCTCTAATGCCTGTGCATTGGCATTTGCAAAGTATTGTTGTGTACTGATAGAGTCTAATGGCTCTTTATCCAGTACATCACAACTTTGGGTTGTGAGGAACAATAAACCACCAAATAATATAATTGACTTTTTCATGTTACTTTGTCTGTTTTTAGAATGTTACGTTGATACCAAATGAATAAGAACGGGTGAACGGGTAAACACTACCGTTGTCGTCAACTTTCAAGTTACCGTTATTGTCACGTCTGCCTACAGCATCCGGATCGAGGTATTTGTACAATCCTGTAGCTTCCCAAAGATTCTGACCGCTTACGAACACTTTTAGCTGACCAATGCCGTATTTATTGATGAGCGCTTTAGGAATAGTGTAGCTTAATGTAACATCTTTCAGACGGATAAAAGCACCGTTTTGCAGATATTTTGTCTGTGTTTGTTTACTTCTATCACTCCAAGTCGGAATAGGATAGTAAGCGTTCGTATTGGTTTCACTCCAAGAGTTATCGATGATGTAATCATTTAAGTTAGCCCACCAAATACCTGTCTTGTATCCCCAAAATACAGGAGAGTCCAACCATACGTCGCGTTTCATTGTACCTTGGAAGAACAGACGTAAGTCAAAACCTTTCCATGAACCACTCAAGTTGAGGTTGAAATTGTAGCGGGGAGTTGTATTACCAATGACTTTTTTGTCGCCCGAATCACCAACACGATTATTCCCACGGTCAATTTTTCCATCACCGTTCAAATCTGCATAACGAATATCTCCTGGTTTCCAAGTTGTGCTGATGAAAGCCTGTTTATTGGCCATTTCTTGGGCTTCAGCTTCATCTTTAATGAAGCCATCTGTTACATATCCCCAAATTTCGCCGATTTTCTTTCCCTGGTAATGAGTTTCATCCAAACTTAATGTCGGATTATCATATTTCGTGATCTCAGAAGTGTTGTCTGAGATGCCGATGCTGATAGAGTAATCCAAAGGACTGCCGGCCACGTCTTTAATCTGATCGTTCCACGTTAAAGATAATTCCATACCTTTGGTTCTCATATCTGCCAAGTTCTCTTTACCACCTGTCGTCCCTAATACAGCCGGGTAAGTTTTGTTTACGACCATTCCTTTTGTATCGCGGATGTAATAGTCAAAAGATCCAGTGAAACGGCCGTTCAGCATAGTCCAGTCTAAACCGATATTGGTTGTGTAAACTTTTTCCCATGTGATGTTTGTACTAGCCAATGTCGGAGCTTTCAAGCCACTAATGATACCGCCGTTCATCAGATAGGCCAAAGATTCGCTTGTCAAGAAACTTAAATATTGGAAATTGCCATCTGTAACTTGATTGCCTAATGAGCCATATGAAGCTCTGACTTTTAGGTTGTCGAAAATATTACGAGCTGGTTCGAAGAAACTTTCTTCAGAGATACGCCAACCTGCTGATACCGAGGGAAAGAATCCCCAACGATCACCAGACATATATTTGGATGAACCGTCATAGCGACCATTTACCTCAAGCAAATATTTTTGCATGTAATCATAATTCAAACGGAAGAACGCACCCTGTACAGCCCAGATTGTTGCTTCTTCACTTGGCATGTTATAAGTACTGGCCAAATCGGTGACAGGGAAATTGTTATCAAATAGATTACTAGTGCTTACGCTTAATTTAGTCGTCTTTTTGCTTTCTTGGTTGTAACCGACCATTACACCTAAATTGTGCTTGTCATTGAATGACTTCTTGTAGTCAGCCCATAAGTTCAATGCTTGATAAGTATCTCCGTAATTAGCTTTTGTTACACCTCCAGGTGTACCAACGGATAGCGGAGATAACGTACTTTCTTCTGGCATTGTCTGATACAGTATCTTGCCGTGCTGGGTTTGATCTTGATAGAATTTGTTTCCGGTATAATCTCCCTTGATTGATAAACCGGCTAACGGTGTCAGATTAAAGGCGGCAGTGTACCAAAAGTCATCCGAGTTGGTTTTGTCTCGCCCAGCTCCATCTAGTAAACCAGCAAAGTTATAGTTGAAGTTGCTACCTGCTATACCTGCAAAATTATTACCATCTGGCAGGTAAACAGGAATAGTTGGGAATCCACGATAGATTTCGTAAAAAATGTTTCCTAAATTAAAATTGCTGGTGTAGGGATAATCACTTGTATTGCGGTTATATTTTGTACGGAAAGTTACTTCCAACCATTTTGTAATCTGAGTGGAAAAGTTGAAAGACATATTAATACGTTTGTATTTATCCGTACCATATTGCAAAATACCATCTTGTCCTTTATAACCAATAGAGCCGTAGTAAGTCGTCTTGTCTGAACCACCGCTGATACTTGCATTATGCTGTTGCATGAATGACGGTTTGTACATTACGTCGAACCAATCGGTGTTCCCAGCATAAGCCCATTGTCCGGCAGCAGTTATTGAATTGTCTGTTGTATAAAATGCAGAAGGACCTCTTCCCGCAATGAAATCATCTACAGCCTGAACGTGTTCATCTTTGAAATACTGTCCGCTGCCATTGTTCACGTTTGCCTGATTCATGGCACGAATCCACTTATCGGAAGAAACACCATCCGGTAAGCGAGAGGCCATCGACCAAGAAAAGTTGTTATTGTAGTTGATTTGAACTTTTTGTTCTTTTTTCCCTTTTTTAGTTGTGATCAATACAACGCCAAAAGCGGCACGGGCACCATAAATAGAAGCAGAGGCAGCATCTTTTAATACTGATACGCTTTCGATATCTTGTGGGTTAAGCAAAGACAAGTCTGATGTTTCGACTCCGTCGACTAACAATAGTGCTTGTCCTCCATTCAGTGAAGTTGCACCACGTACATTAAATGTAGTAGCTGCATTTGGATTACCACTGGCGAAATCAATATTCAAGTTTGGAATAGCTCCTTGCAAACCTTGTGCAATGTTTCCGATCGGACGATCTTCCAGAATTTCGCTATCTGCAATCCCTACAGCGCCGGTCAGGTTTACCTTCTTTTGTACGCCATAGCCAACGACTACGACTTCTTCCAGTTTTTGAGTGTCTTCCGCTAATTTGATTTGAAGAGTGGATTGTCCTGTGTATTTGATTTCTTGAGTTGTGTAACCAATGAAAGAGATCTGAATGATGTCTCCATTTTTTACACCTTCCAATGTGAAATTACCATCCATGTCGGTAATGTTTCCATTGGTTGTTCCTTTCACTACGACCGATGCTCCGGCAACAGGCCCTAGATCATCTACCACAGTACCTGTAACTTTTCCGTTCTGCTGGGAAATGTTCATCCCTTGCTTGGAGGGCATTGTTTCTGCAAATATACTTGCTGGGAAACAAGTGGCACCTGCCAGCAAGATTAAGCTGATAGGTTTGAAATTTTTCAACATAATTTGTGTCTTATATTTAATTGAAAGAATGCTCTTTTAATTAAAATGATGGCGCTTATTATCGCTTTTCTACATCATATATACAAAATGTTAGAGTTTTTAGCTTTTGCGTATAAAGTTTATCTGTGTTTGTAATTAGTTCTAAAAGAACTCTGCACATTTCATATCGGTGTCAAAGATATGAAAATTTTCCGTTGTACTGTTATTTTTCTAAAAAAAATACGTAGAAGTTTCTTTTTTAACATTTTACTCTTTTGGTATTACACAGGTATTATTCTGTTTATCAGAATAATGTATCCATTGGAAATATGTAACTATATAAAAATAGATAAATAAAAAACATGGTCGTACTTCTGCTAATTTGTTAACAGAAGTAATTTAAAGAGACTTGTGTATTTTAAGTAATTATTGCATAATATATTTTACTTGTTTAATTTATTGAAAATCACATTGTTATGAAGTTGTATCAAAATGTATTAAAGCTAAAAATGCCATAGTTTTTTTAGAACTAATATCATTTTAAACATTGAAAACACAAAGATGTGTGAGCCTGCTTGTTTCATTGAATAAGAAGTTATTATGAAAATCAGAGTAATTCTTTCAATATCATGGAACACAAATTATGATTCAAAAGAATCAGACCTATTAGCCTAATCCTGTTGCCGGAGCCTCTGTGATTGTTAAAAGGAACCATTAACGGCATCATGACGAATGTGGATGATAATCTTCCTCCAGTGGTAGTCCATTGGTTTTGATTGATGGCATGGAAGGTGGTATCAACGCTGTCAACCCGCAGGATATTGAGAATATTTCTGCTTTGAAAGATGCTGCCGTTTCTTCCATTTGCAGGGTTTGTGTTCCTTTGGTGTAATTATTACAAAAAGCGGTAGAACAGGAAAACCAGTTGTAAACAACAATAATAGCTTTCGATGGAATGATTCGGTAAGAACCCTAACCAAATGGATTCATATTCAAAAATACAGCATTCGTTCCGAATGGTCCGGGATGGCCGGGAAAAGAAAAAGGAGCCTGCTAACCCATATATGGATATGTTCTTGGCTGTGGATATATCGTCTTATAGCGAAGTGCTGTATAGTAAAGGTCTCGGCTAGGTGCATTGTGTCGGTGTAGGAGTGTGGTTAGGCGATTATGGTGTCGGTGTGACCCGTGGTATGGTCGATGGTTTTTTAATGGCAAACGGTCAGCCGATCGATGTTATACAAGGTTGGATTGACCAGTTGCCCAGCGTAATAAGTCTCTCCTCTCCCCAGTCATTTTTGGCCTCTTCGCTCATAACAGTAGCAGCGATTGTCTTATTATAATCTGTATCGGGATGAGCACGTTCGCGAAAAGCTCTCCAATAGCTCTGTGCTTTGGCATCCAGATTTCCATTCTTTTCATAACATGCTTCCATATAGTTTAATAAGGCATCTGATGCACGATTCGCAATCGTTTCATCACTCAGATAACCATTTCCTGCCGCATCCTTTTTTATTTTTTGTTCCCGAATCGAAAAAAAAGTTTCTTGTATTTCTTCATTTGTCTTTTCTTCTTGTTTCTCTGTCCTTGTGAAACAATTTGTCAATATGTTTTCGGATTACTTTTTCAGCATGATCTGCTTTTACCCGAAAGGTTAAATACAAAACAACTTCTCTTTTTTTGTGTTACATATATCAAAAAAGACGTTGGTTTCAGCCAAGACATGTATCATAATTTAAACAAAAAACATTAGTTATGTTGAAAAGAATTAAGCCTGTCAGCATGGTTTTGCTTGCGAGCACGTTATGTTTCTCCGGGAATATATACTCGGCTTCAAGTGCAGGTAATCCAGACACTGACATTTCTCAACAAAATGCAAAAGTAACGGGAACCGTCGAAGATGCTTTGGGACCGGTTGCCGGCGCGTCTGTTGTTATAAAAGGAACCACCAACGGGACAATGACCGATATGGATGGCAACTTTACGTTGGATGGGGTAAAAAATGGGGATATTATCCAAATATCCTTTATCGGTTACGCCACACAGGAGATTCCTTATGCAGGACAAGCCTCTTTGTCTGTACATCTTGAAGAAGACACGCAAAAATTGGATGAAGTAGTCGTGACTGCTTTGGGTATGAAGCGTGATAAAAAAGCGTTAGGTTATGCCATGCAGGAATTGAAGGGAGACGAGTTGTTGTCTGCCCGCGAACCAAATTTGGCCAATTCGTTGTCTGGTAAAGTTTCCGGTTTACAGATTGTACGCTCCAGTAACGGGGTGGGAGGTTCTTCGAAGATCGTGCTCCGTGGTAACAGTTCGCTGACCGGTAGCAATCAGCCATTGATCGTGGTGGACGGTACGCCGATGGATAATTTTACAGGCGGTGTGGATGATGTTTGGGGTAATTCCGGAGCCGATATGGGTAACGGTCTTTCTGATATTAACCCTGAAGATATCGAATCGATGACGGTCCTGAAAGGAGCTTCGGCAGCTGCACTTTACGGTTCGAGGGCCGGTAACGGCGTGATCCTGATCACGACCAAATCGGGACGGAAAAACGAAGGGCTGGGGATTACGGTGAATGCTGGTATCACGGCTGAATCCATTTTTTTGAAACCGGATATGCAAAACAGTTTCGGACAAGGATCGGTCGGAGTTTATGACAACCAGTCCCGTTTGAGTTGGGGACCGAAAGCTGAAGGCCAGACTGTGACGGATTGGCTCGGACGCCAAGTGCCTCTCCAGACATATGACAATATCGATGCTTTCTTCCATACAGGAACCTCTTTTAACGAAGGCGTCAGTTTCCAGCAGAATATTAACGGAACTTCTGTCTTTGCATCTATTAACCGTTCGGATGATGCCGGTATCACACCGGAATCGAAACTGAATAAGACGAACGTTACGTTGCGTGCCACCACGTTCCTCGATAAGGCGGAGAAATGGAAGGTGGATACCAAAGTGAACTATGTAAATATGAATGCCCATAACCGCCCGATCCAAGGCGTGAACCCGTCAAATGCGTTTAACACGATATACGGTCTGCCTCGTTCCTTGAATGTTAAGGAATTTAAGAGCAGCGTGGATGAAGAAGGCAATATGATCTGGTGGGATGCCTCCAAGAACCCACAGGAAAACCCGTACTGGGTGACCAAATACCGGCAGAACAATGATACCCGTAACCGTCTGTTGGGTAACGTATCGTTGAAGTATGCGCCGACCAACTGGTTCGATATCGAACTGCGTGGCGGTACCGACTATTATACGACGACCAAAAATGAGAAAGTATATGCCGGCGGTAACACCTCGCCCCGCGGCCTGTATAATGAAGGTTCTGAGACATTCTACGAAAATAACTACAGCTTCCTGGCTACCGCACGCAAAGACAACCTGCTGGACCGCTTGGGCGGTTTCGTGACATTCGGAGGTAACCTGATGATGCAGCAGCGAACCAAGATGAACGCTTCGGCTGGTGAATTGCTGGTACCGGACCTTTTCTCCTTGAACAACGGCATTAATAAACCGACCGTTACCTCCGAGTTGATCCGCCGGAAGATGAATTCCCTTTATGGATCATTGCAACTGAACTGGGACGGCTATCTGTTTTTAGACGTGACAGCCCGTAACGACTGGTCATCTACTATGTCCAAAGACAATCGCTCTTATTTCTATCCTTCGGTCAGTCTTTCTGGTGTGATCTCGGATATGTTACCTAAGATCGGCGGAAACATGCCGGAGTGGTTCACCTTTGCAAAGGTGAGGGCTTCTTATGCGGAAGTCGGTAATGATCTTGATCCCTATCAGTTGTACAATAATTACACGGTAGGAAAAGACGAAAACGGGAATACGACGGCTGCTCCCGGCCAAATCTTGTTTGATTCGAGCGTACGAAGCGAGTTGATCAAATCATGGGAAGCCGGTTTCGACGTGCGTTTCCTGCAGAACCGCTTGGGTTTGGATTTCGCCTGGTATAAGACGAATGCGACCCGTCAGTTGCTGAACCTGCCGCTCGACCCGTTTGCCGGGTATAGTTCCCGCAAGGTGAACGCCGGTAATATCCAGAACGAAGGTCTGGAAATCTCGTTGAACGGCGCCATCTTCCAGAGTCCGGACATGCAGGGATTCAACTGGAATGCGACAGCCCAGTTCTCCTTGAATCGCAATAAGATCATCGACCTGTATCCGGGCGTGACGCTTTATGACATCAAGACATTGGATGCGATCCAGATCGTGGCGGCACAAGGCAGTTATTATGGTGATATTTACGGACAGACCTTTCTGCGTGTGACGGACAAGGACAGTCCGCATTATGGCAAGGTGATTGTGGGAGACGACGGCCTACCTCTGATCTCTGCTGAAAAGAGCAAGGTGGGTAACCAAAGTCCGGACTGGATGCTGGGTTTGACGAACAGTTTTTCATATAAAGGGTTTAACTTGAGTTTCCTGGTCGATTTCCGTATCGGTGGCGACATCTATTCGGCAACAGCTTCCAACCTATTTGTCCGTGGTAATGCAGCCGGAACGGTTGTGAACGGTGAACGTCAGGATTTTGTCGTGCCTAACACGGTTGTCAGGAAAGACGGAGGATATGTGGAAAACAATGTTCCGGTCACTCACCAGAACTATTGGGAGCGGATCGGATCGACCGGTAATTACGGTTTGCCGGAGGTTTTCACATATGACGCAACCAATATTCGTCTGCGTAACATCACTTTAGGATATACGTTCAACAGAGCGATGCTGAAAAAGACGCCGTTCCAGCGTTTGAATCTGTCTGCTACCTGCAACAATGTATGGATGATCCATTACAATTTGCCAGGTATTGACCCCGAATCCGTTTCGGCAACCAACACGAATGCGACTGGTTTCGAAAACGGGGCCGCTCCGACGAGCCGTTCGTTCACGTTTAACGTAACGGTCGGTTTTTGATAATTTGCAATCATTTTGTAAAGGATATAAAAAGAAACAACATAATATGAACACAAAAAATAAAATATTAGCAGGCCTATTCTCTATGGCGGCATTGTTTTCTTCCTGTAACGATTTTCAGGAGATAAATGAAGATCCGAACCAGGTGGATGAAAGCAAGGTAAAGCCTGAATGGTTTTTGAATGCCTCGATCGTCGGTGACCAGATGAATCCGGAGATCGCCGAACGTATGTTTATCCTGACTTGGAACCGGGCGTCTCGTTTCAATCGGGGAAGCGGTTTCACGATCGGTACGGATAATAATGATTATATCACGCGCTACCTGAGCAACGACTATGCCGTGAAATGGTTGAATCAGGCGACTAAAGCCGTTCAACTGGGCGAGAAGAAAGTGGCCGATGGTGAAGCTGATCTCTATCCGTATTATAAGAATGTGATCCAGATGGCGCGTATCTGGCGGGCTTACCTGAACTCGGAGGTCTCTGACGGGTTCGGGCCGATTCCGGCGTTGGATGCTTTTTCGGGCGTTCCGGGCGAGTACGACAGTGTAGAAGCGATTTATACTTTTATTCTCAAAGAACTAAAGGAGGCGGAAGCCGCGCTCGACCCGTCAATTGATATGTCTCCGATGTCGGCTGAAGACGCTTTCTATGCCGGAAATGTGAATATGTGGAAGAAATATGCCAATTCTCTGCGTATGCGCCTGGCAATGCGTATCGTGAATGCAAACCCGCAGCTGGCTGAAAGAGAGTTTGAAGATGCCGCTTCCAAAGGATATATTTCTTCACTTTCCGAACTTGCCAGTGTACAGGAAAAGGACGGATGGAGCGACCTGACCAGCGTTATGTCCCGTACCTGGAATGCACAGGCGATGTCCGTTACATTCAAGAATCTCGTGGTCGGCTTGGGAAGTAACGAATTTCCGCTACCTGATTCATTGAAAGCACATCCGAATAACCCGCATACTTACATGGGCTTGTATTTGGATAGGCATTTTCCGTTGACGACGAACGATCCGTGTGCCGGATTTTATTTCGACGGCGTTCCACAATATGTCGATCCACGTGCACCGAAGTTATTTAGTGTAGTAGGATGGAACGATGGTGTGGTTTATTCCGATTATATCGGGGCGGCCAGCGAGGTAAAACCGGTCTCCCTGTTCGATCCGGATGATAACACGAAGCCGATGCTGACAATCGATCCTAGATATACTTGGGGGACATGGGTGGCCGGTGAATGGGATGTGAAAGGTAGTTTGGCTACCGAATTGACTGGAAAAAACTATAACTATCCGTCCATGTCGAAGCAATACCGCATGAGTACTCAGAAACGTGTCTATTTCGGTCCTTGGGAAAGTTATTTCTTGCTGGCTGAAGCCGGCGTGCGTGGTTGGGATGTTCCGGGCTCTCCTAAATCGAACTACGAGAACGGAGTGACTGCGAGCTTCGAGTACCACGGCTTGTTGAGTGAAGTCGGTGCTTATCTGTCTTCTACCGAATATAATCGGATCGGAACATCTGTCAGTTTCGACCATACAACGGAGGCAAAGCCTTATATCGTAAACTATGTTGATCCGTACACAAAAGAGAACAAGACGATGACTTATACATATCCGAAAAATTCCATCTATCGTGGCGGTGCATATAATAACGATGCGATGACGAAGATCTTCACACAGAAATATATTGCTCAGGTTCCCTGGTTGCCCGAGGAAGTTTGGAGCGACCATCGCCGTATCGGTTTGCCTTTTTTCGAGAATCAGGCCGTCGAAAAAGACTATAACCCGTTGAACCAGGTTCCCTTGACAGTTGCCACTTCAAAAGAATGCCGTTTGGAGTTTTATCCGAAGCGTTATCGCTATCCGGCCAATATCCAGACGAACAACCTGGAAGGTTATAATAAAGCTCTCGAACTGTTGGGCGGACCGGATGTGGTGGAGACTGCCTTGTGGTGGAATCTGAAGTAGTGATATGAGAAAAGGTTGGTAGGTGTTCGATGAAGAACTTTCCTACCAACCTTTTTATATGAATGAAGCAAACTGTTTATTGCATGCCTTCTGTCGTTACTTCCTTATTGATCTTTTTCACTAATCCTTGAAGTACAGCGCCCGGACCTAGTTCGATGAAATGATCGGCACCGTCGGCAATCATGTTCTGAACGCTCTGTGTCCAACGGACCGGGGCAGTCAGCTGGGCAATCAGGTTAGTCTTGATTGTTTCAGGGCAGGTTTCGCCTTTCGTGCTTACGTTTTGGTAAAAAGGGCAAGACGGTTTGTGGATCGGAGTCGCTTCGATAAGAGGGGAGTGGAATGCACCGCCGACTTTCAACTTCAGTGCGCGTTTTGCACCGGCTGCCAGCATCTTTTCACATGCGGCATCGATACCGGGTACGGAGCCGGAGATGACAAGCTGTCCCGGACAGTTGTAATTTGCACATACGACGACTTCACCTTCGATGCTTGCGCAGATCTCTTCTACTTTTTCGTCCGGCAATGCCAGAACGGCAGCCATTGTCGAGGGTGTGGCTTCGCAGGCTTTCTGCATCGCCATAGCACGTTTGGATACCAGAACAAGTCCGTCTTCGAAAGACAAGGCTCCGGCTGCAACAAGCGCGGAGAATTCTCCTAAAGAGTGTCCGGCTGTCATATCCGGTTTGAACTGGTCACCTAATGTTTTTGCAAGAATGACTGAGTGTAAGAAAATGGCAGGCTGTGTCACTTTTGTCTGGCGCAGATCTTCGTCTGTTCCGGCGAACATCAGATCCGTGATGCGGAAGCCGAGGATTTCGTTAGCCTTTTCAAACATCTCTTTTGCAAGAGGATTGTTTTCATAAAGGTCTTTTCCCATTCCGACAAACTGGGCACCCTGACCGGGAAATACATACGCTTTCATTTTTTCTAATCTTTTTCTAATTTCAGTTTTTTAAGATGGCGCAAAGGTAATAAATTTAGAATAATTGGGGTACTATTCATTACAAATTGTATCTTTGCCCCATCGATAACAGGAATATTAACGACTAATTTATACAATATCATGGATCAATTATTATTTCTTGGAAATTTAGGAACTGGCGAGATTATCATCATTGCCATTATTGTTTTGTTACTTTTCGGTGGTAAAAAAATACCTGAACTGATGAAAGGTATCGGTAAAGGTGTGAAAAACTTTAAAGACGGTGTAAAAGGATTAGAAGACGACATTAAGATAGACGATACCGATAAAAAGTAAAAGATGGCAGAATTAGAACAAGAAGAAATGTCCTTCTGGGACCACCTGGAGGCACTTCGTTGGACTCTGTTCCGTTCTTTTTTAGCGCTCTTTATCTTTGCGATAGGCAGTTTCGCCTTTATGCGTGGTAGCGATGGTATATTTGACCGCGTAGTATTGGCACCCTGTTATTCCGATTTTATCTTTTACAGATGGTTGTGCGATTTGAACCAGTGGTTGGTCAATGTCAGTCCGTGGTTTGATGTTCTGCCTGATTTCTGTAATGATAATTTTCATGTGGATGTGTTTAATATCAGATTGGCATCTCAGTTCTTTACTCACATGACCACCTCGTTCTGGTTGGCACTTGTGCTTACTTTCCCTTATCTGATGTGGGAAATCTGGAAGTTCATTAGTCCGGCTTTGTATGAGAATGAGAAGAAAAATGTCAAATGGGTATTTCTTTTGGGAACAATCATGTTCTTTATCGGATGTGCTGTCGGATATTTTATGGTATTCCCGATGACGCTGCGCTTTTTGGCAACTTATCAGTTGAGTGCCAATATAACGGAACAGGTCTCTTTGGATTCGTATATGGATAATTTCCTGATGCTGATCTTTGTGATGGGAATCGTTTTTGAAATGCCGTTGGTTTCGTGGCTGTTGTCGAAGATCGGTTTGTTGAAACGTTCGTTCTTCCACAAATACAGGCGGCATGCTATCGTGGGGTTGTTGGTTGCTGCTGCATTTATCACCCCAAGTAGTGACCCGTTCACATTGGGTATCGTATTCTTCCCGCTGTATGGATTGTTCGAATTGAGTGCGTTCTTTGTGAAGAATGACACGAATGGAGATGCAGATGACGAGGATGAAGATAGTACGGAAATCGCACCGGCCTAAAACTACGGACATCGTAAAATAGTTATAGAAGAGACGTACAGTTTTTATTGTACGTCTCTTTTTTTATCTTTGTCAAGACTAAAACATAAAGTAAACATGAGGCATATATCCTTATTGGCGGTCTCCTTGCTGGCTCTGGCAGCCTGCACGCCGGAAAAACAACAGGAGGCGGATGATTATACACAATATGTCAATCCTTTTATCGGGACAGACTTTACGGGTAATACCTATCCGGGAGCGCAAGTCCCTTTCGGAATGGTTCAGTTGAGTCCTGACAACGGGCTTCCCGGTTGGGACCGTATTTCCGGTTATTTTTATCCCGACACGACTATCGCCGGTTTCAGCCATACCCATTTGTCAGGGACAGGTGCGGGCGATTTGTACGATATCTCTTTCATGCCGGTGACTCGTCCGTATAAGGAGGCACCTGCTCCTTTGGGCGTCTATTCGACTTTTTCGCACAATGACGAGATGGCTTCGGCTGGCTATTACCGTGTGCTGCTGAAAGATTACAATATTAATGTCGAGTTGACCGCGACTGAACGTTGCGGTATTCAGCGTTATACGTTCCCCAAAGCAGAGGCATCCGTATTCTTGAACCTCAAAAAGGCGATGAACTGGGACTTCACGTTGGATTCGTATATAGAAGTGGTCGATTCGATGACGATCCGGGGATATCGTTTCTCGCAAGGCTGGTCTCCTTTGCAGCATGTTTATTTTGAGACTCGTTTCTCGAAACCTTTCATGGCTTGCCATATGGACACAACTTCTATCGTAACGAAAGATCGTGGCAGGATCGGTACGGCCTATATTGCCCGTTTCGATTTCAATACGGAGAAAGATGAGGAAATTTTAGTAACGACAGGTATATCCGGTGTCAGTATGGAAGGAGCAGGCAAGAACCTGCGTGCGGAGGTTTCGAAAGACGATTTCGATTATTATCAAGCGCAGGCTGCCAAAACATGGAACAAGCAGCTTTCTAAAATAGAGGTGAAAAGCTCGGATACTGATGACCTGGTGAAGTTCTATACTGCTTTGTACCATTCCATGATCGCTCCGACTATTTACAGTGATGTGGATGGTTCCTATTACGGCCCGGATCAGCAGATCCATAAAGCGGACGGATGGACGAACTATTCCACTTTCTCGTTGTGGGATACTTATCGCGCTTCTCATCCGCTATTTACCTATACCGAACCAGAACGTGCAAATGATATGATCAAAGGTTTCTTGAAATTCAATGAACAGAACGGGGCTTTGCCATTGTGGAATTTGTATGGCTGGGAAACCAATATGATGATCGGATATCATGCCGTTCCCGTAATTGTGGATGCGTATCTGAAAGGTATCGGCAATTTCGATCCGGAAAAAGCACTTGAGGCCTGTATTGCTACGGCCAACCGTGATGATTACCGGGGAATCGGTGATTACAAGAAGTTAGGGTATGTCCCAGCCTACGGCGATCCCAAGAAATGGGAGAACTGGTCGTTATCCAAGACATTGGAATATGCTTATGATGATTATTGTATTGCAACAATGGCAAAGAAGATGGGCAAGAAAGAGATCGCCGATGAATTCTACAAACGTGCTCAGAACTACCGGAATGTTTATAATCCGGCCACTTCTTTCATGCAGCCGCGTGACGAGAAAGGGAACTTCGCTGCAAACTTCAGCCCCGACGACTATACCGAAGATATCTGTGAAAGTAATGGCTGGCAATATTTCTGGTCTGTACCTCAGGATCTGGACGGTCTGGTCGGCCTGGTCGGAAGCAAGGAACGTTTCGCTGAGAAACTGGACAGTATGTTCACCTACGTTCCTAAATCGACAGAAGACCTGCCGATCTTCAGTACCG
>OGKC01000215.1_pt1 | contig 21097 bp, 17 predicted proteins | sample 1572411 | NCBI WGS metagenome assembly OGKC01 (sample SAMEA2582157, study PRJEB24529) | metagenome
GCAGATGAACGAACAAGTTCCGGCAACAATGCTCCGCGATCTCTAAATAAGGAATCTCCTTGACCCAACGTTTCGCCTCATCCAAAGGCAACGTCTCGGCGGGTTGGAGAAAGGTCGCCAATATCTTAAACTCACGGATGTCTTCTTTCCATAAAGCCGCCGCTAGCTCTCCATTCGGTTTATGCTTACGGGCGATTCCCTTTATTTCGGGGTACGGAACCCCGAAATTTAACTTATATACGATACCTTTCTCACGCATACTCGTAGAAATCACCCCGTTCATCGCCAAACGAAGTTCCTTACGGATCTCCCTTATCTCGTCTTGTAAACTTTCCATCTATTAATCATTATAAGTCGGCAAGAAAGAATAATCACGGCCATAACGAAGCATCTGGTCCGTATAACCTTCCGTATAGTCTAAGACAATATCGGTAACCTCACCGTTAGAGTTCTTTACCTCTCTCATCACAGGGTTGACAAAACCTTTATAGGGAGCCAAGTTTAACTTAGCATAGCGCTCCAAGACCTCCGCATGCAACTCCGGATCTACTTTCACGCCGTATCCTTCAACAAGATTCTTTCCGGCCGCATAGTCACCCTCACTCTTGATACGTTGAATCTCAGCGAGCAATGTCCCAAACAACTCACGTAACCTTGGATAGTCATTCACAACCACATAGGTCTTTCCATTCCGTTTTTTCAGTTCGATCACATTCGCTTCCTTCCCTTTCTCGTAAGCCCACTTAGCGATCAACTGGCGGTTACGCATATGCGCCTCTTCTACATTCTTGCCTAGCTCGATGCGAACCAACTGGGTCATCAAGCCATTCATTATATATTTATAGTATTCCGACTTATAAGCCTCGCCGTCCGGAAGCAATCCCAGTTCCACCAGCTTCGGATCTGCCAAATAATACAGGCCAAACAAATCCGCACGGGTTTCCTCCAGTGTAGAGCTATAGGCTTTCAGCGCATCCGGGTCCGTATTTTCCAGCAATTTACCGGAACCATGTCCCAGACACTCATGTAAATCCGTATGTAGATTATCCGTTAAGAAACCGTACTGCCTCATACCGTTCCGCTCCACGTCACTCCAAACAAACTCTTCGCTAAAGCCATTTCCTTGAGACGCCTTATCATAAGCCTCCGTGATATTCTCTATCGTAACAGACTTCGAGCCATGATCCCTACGAATCCAATCCGCATTTGGCAAATTGATACCGATCGGGGTAGCCGGATAGCAATCACCTCCCAACATAGATACCGTGATTACCTTAGCGCTAACTCCTTTCACCTTCTCTTTCTTGAAACGCTTATCTACCGGAGAATGATCCTCAAACCATTGCGCATTATCACTGATGATTTTCGTACGCTTAGTCGCCTCCTTATTCGTAAAATTCACGGTAGACTCCCAGCTTGCTTTCATTCCTAACGGATCCCCATAAGTCTCGATAAAGCCATTCACAAAATCCACCTCCGAAGCTGTATCCTCTACCCAAAGGATCGAATAAGCATCGAACGTCTTCAAATCGCCCGTTTGATAATATTCGATCAATTTCCCAATGATCGCTTTCTGCGTATCATTCTCGGCGAAAGGCAAGGCTTGTCGCAATTGATCTACGATTTTTTCTATCGCGGCGGAATAAAGCCCTCCTACTTTCCAAACCTTTTCAACGACCGTACCGTTCTCTTTTACCAAACGGCTATTCAACCCGTAAGAAATCGGGGAAATGGTATCCTTTCCCATTTTCATTTGCGCATAGAAGTCCTCTACCTCTTTCTGACTGATACCTCCCCCGTAATAATTATTAGAAGAAGCTTTGATCAAATCACCGTCACCGCTTTGTACGCTACGCTTTGGCATAACGCCCGGATCAAAGATTACCGGAGCGATCTCGATCATGAACTGATCCACGTTTTGATTCTCACGAAGAGGTAACTTCTTGGCGTCGATTTGGTGAATACAATCCATCAAGAACTCAGGAGAAAACCCCGGGGCAAACTTGTCCAAGGCATAATGATGATGGATACCACTGGAGAACCACACCCGTTTCAAATAGGTTTCCAAAGCCTTGAATTGAGGGTCCTCCCGATCTCCCTTATAATTCGTATAAATAGCCTCCAATGTCCTGCGGATCGCCAGATTATAGCGTCCATTCTGATCGAAGAATATATCACGTCCCATCAAGGCCGCTTCGGAAAGATGATATAATAGTTGCTTTTGTTGCAAGGACAGGGATTCAAAACCCGGAACTTTATAGCGAAGAATCTCCAGATCAGCGAACTGATCCACTACATAATTGAACTCCTTATCGGAATTTTGAGATGCCGTATCCGACTGTTGGCCTGTACAAGCCGTCATAACCATAGCTGTCATAAGCGATAACATTATTTTTTTCATACTTACTACGATTTGCTTTTCCTATAATATATTACATCTAAAGTACATAGTTTGAAGGCCCGCATTCCAATAAGGGCCAACCGCAAAGATAGAGAATATACAGTCAATATCAAAGGTTTGAGATTTTTTCTCTACTTTTGTAAGTTCAAAAGCAAAGACAAAAAAGAGAATGGAAATAGCGGCATTAGTTTCAGGAGGAGTAGACAGCTCTGTCGTAGTGCATCAACTCAAAGAGGCAGGATACGATCCGACCATCTTCTATATCCGTATCGGTATGGAAGACAAGGATGGCTATATCGATTGCCCGGCGGAAGAGGATATCGAGATCACCTCATATATCGCCCGCAAGTATGGATGCCGGTTCGAGATCGTCTCCTTACACGACGAGTATTGGGATCGGGTGGTAAGCTATACGATCGAATCTGTCAAACGCGGTCTTACCCCTAACCCGGATATGATGTGTAATAAATATATCAAGTTCGGTTGTTTCGAGGAAAAATGGGGCAAGGATTTCGATAAGATCGCTACCGGTCATTATGCCACGACCACGGAGATAGACGGCAAGACATGGCTTTCTACTGCCAAGGACCCGGTAAAAGATCAGACTGATTTCTTAGGGCAAATCACCCGCCTACAGATACAGAAACTCATGTTTCCGATCGGGCATTTAATGAAAAGCGAGGTACGTGCCATCGCCGAGGCCCAGAAATTGCCGAGCGCCAAGCGTAAGGATAGCCAAGGCATTTGTTTCTTAGGTAAGATTAACTACAACGACTTTATAGAGCGTTATTTAGGGAAACGCCCGGGAAAAATCGTGGAACTAGAGACGGGTAAGGTCTTGGGTAAACACAATGGATATTGGTTCCATACGATCGGCCAACGTAAGGGATTGGGATTAAGTGGCGGCCCTTGGTTCGTTATCCAAAAAGACATTAAGCGAAATATCATTTATGTCTCCAACGGCTACGACCCGGAAACGCAATATGGCAAGGGGATTAATATGCAAGGTTTCGATTTCATCACGGAAGATCCATGGGGAGAATTTGAGGGTGAGAAAGAAATCACTTTCAAGATCCGTCATACCCCGGAATTTACGCATGGCTACATCCGTCGTATCGGAGATCTATATCGTGTAGAATCCGACGAAAAGATTCAAGGTATCGCTCCCGGCCAATACAGTGTAATCTACGACAAAGACCATCACTTATGTCTGGGCAGCGGCATGATTATTGATGAGACCAAGTAACGCATATTCAGATTTATTCTAAATAAAAAACGGTCGCCTCAAAAGGAAGCGACCGTTTTTATTTTTCTATCTTATTCTATTAAATAGCATACAAAGAGCTGATAGACTCTCCACTACATACACGACGGATCGCCTCAGCGAACATGTCAGCGACAGATAATACCTTTACTTTCTCGCATTTCTTAGCGTAAGGAATAGAATCCGTAAAGATCATTTCCGCTAAAGCGGACTGATCTACACGAGTAGAAGCCGGATCAGACATCACAGCGTGGCTGGCGATAGCACGAACAGACTTAGCGCCATTCTCCAACATCAAGTTCGCGGCTTTCGTAATTGTTCCGGCCGTATCCACCATGTCATCAACCAAAAGGACATCCAAGCCCGTCACATCACCGATAATACGCATCTCGGCCACCTCATTGGCACGCAAACGAGATTTGTGGCAAATGACCATCGGCAAGCCTAAATACTTAGAATAGCTGCTGGCACGTTTCGTACCACCAACATCCGGAGTCGCGATACACAAGTTATCCAAAGGCAAAGACGTCTTGATATAATCCAAGAATACGGAAGAAGCATATAAGTGATCCACCGGAACATTAAAGAATCCTTGGATCTGATCCGCATGAAGGTCCATCGTAATCAAACGATTGATACCTGCCGTACTCAACATATCAGCGATCAACTTAGCGCCAATAGAAACACGAGGCTTATCCTTTCTATCCTGACGAGCCCAACCGAAGTAAGGGACTACAGCGATGATTGAATGTGCGGAAGCACGTTTAGCCGCGTCAATCATCAGAAGCAACTCCATCAGATTGTCTGAATTAGGGAATGTAGATTGTACTAAGAATACATCTCTACCGCGGATAGACTCTTCATAAGAAACAGAGAACTCACCATCGGCAAAGTGCTGGATATTCATCTGTCCCAGAGGACAACCTAAACTGTTGCAAATTTTCTCTGCAAGATACCGGGAGTTCGTTCCCGAAAACACCAAGAAAGGAGTTTGTGCACTCATTATTCCGAATATTTATCTTAAAGTGAATAGATTTAAATTGTGCCGCAAAAGTACAAAACTTATTTACAATAACCTCTTTATATTTGGAAAACTTTCTATATTTGCAACCGCAATGATGAAGTATTTACTCTATTTCTTCGTATTGGTAAGTGTATTTCTGACTTCGGGTTCTTCATCAACTCCCGAGAACCAACAGAAATACAACGATATTTACACCATGTACTCTCCGAATGAAGACAAGACGGAATACAATATCCCCCAAGCAGATATCGAACGATACGAAAAAGAGCTATACAACGGAAAACAAAGCTATAAGATGGAAGATGGCTATATCAGGGCTTCACTATTCCGCAACATCTCCACATCAAAAAACTCAAGGACAAACCTATCCTCATCCGCGGAAAGGATCGTACGGTTTATAAAAACTCAATATCCTAAAGAAAGACAAACATTCATTTCATTTTGTATAAATCCCCTTAAGTTCTCCTATGGGTACTATATCTATACTCTAAGACGTATTCTCATTTAAACTCTCTTTCCCCCTTATTTCCATCAAAAAAGTAGAAGATAGCACTTTAATGTCTGCATTCTCACTATTCTTATTTTCTAGATTTCTCAAAGGGAATAGAATAAACATCTATTTTGTTTTCTTATTGGGTCATATAGGATAGTTCTTATCAATTAATAATCAATCTAAAATGGAATTTTTATTAGACTTCATCTTACATATCGATCAGCATATGATCGAGATCGTACAAGAATATCATACTTGGGCCTACGCGATATTATTCCTAATCATTTTTTGTGAAACGGGATTGGTAGCCACCCCATTCTTGCCCGGGGATTCCCTCTTGTTCGTCGCCGGAGCGATAACAGCGTTACCCGGTATGCCTTTAGAGATAAATCTTTTAGCCTTGATATTATTCGCGGCGGCAGTATTGGGAGACTCCTGTAATTATATGATAGGTCATTTTTTTGGTCGTAAACTATTTAACAATCCCAACTCCAAGATATTCAAGAAAAGCCATTTGGACAAAACGCATGAGTTCTACAAAAAATATGGAGGCAAAACCATAATCATCGCCCGATTCGTACCGATTGTCCGTACTTTCGCTCCCTTTGTAGCCGGAATGGGTAAAATGCACTATTACTATTTCATGATCTACAACCTGATAGGCGGCGCTTTCTGGGTACTGCTTTTCTGCTATGCAGGATACTTTTTCGGAGATCTTCCTTTCGTACAGCAGAACCTCAAGCTATTGATCATAGCAATTATATTCATATCCATACTTCCTGCCGTAATAGAGGTAGTACGGGCAAAACTAAAAGCACGGAAAAGATGATGTTATTGATGGAATAAACAGTTCCGCCAAACGTATTACCATCTATAACCCACGCCCCATCTCTTCTTTTCATTTAAATCAAAGGAAAAAGTCACCTAGCTTCATCGGGCAAGTATGTTAAGTTACTTTGGCATTTCACTTAAGTTACTTGCCCGATGAAGCTAGCTGTCCCGTATCAACCACCTAACTCCACCAATGAATTATCTATACAGCACTCCTAAACTTTTCAAGAAAGCTCTTACTTATGGAGAAAAGAGAACTTTAGCATTTTGCCGGAATAAGCCGGGAGTTTCACTTGATAAGGATAAGCGTCTGTTAGCGTACTGATAGTCGTTTCCCCGGTTAACAAGTCGGTCAATTCAGCCGGTTTGTTATCCTCAAAATCAAGAGCCTTGAATGCCTCGACCGGGATATTTACCCATACACATTGGTCGGCACGGTCGAAATTCACGACCACCAGAAGTACCTCGTTCTTCCATTTGCGCAAGAACGCATACTGACGGTTCGGATTGAAATAAGGATTACCGGAGTTCGCGTACATCAAATCATAAAACGCTCCCTCGACAATAACCGGCTCGGATCGTACCACATTCAATAACTTAGCGTACATCTCACGCAACGAGCGTTCTGCCGGCGTTAATTTAGCCCCGTCAAAGAGTCCATTATTATTCCAGTTCCGCAAACTCTCGACGCTCCAATAATCGAAGATGGTCGTACGGCCATCACGTCCACTGAAACCTTCAGCGTCCATTCCTCTTTCGCCAAGTTCCTGACCACTATAGATCATAACCGGATTCGTATTCATGGCAGCGGAGACAATCATGCCCGGAATACCCGGACGAGCATCCCCCGCAAAGAAATCAGAAGCGACACGCTGTTCATCGTGATTCTCCAAGAAATTCAACATATTTTTCTGGATACCCTCCAACGATTGCCAACAATGCGATATATTACTAGCCGGAGCCTGTCCGCACATCACCGCACGAACCGTATCATAAAGACCAACCTTGTCATACAAATAATCAAAGTGTCCCGTATAAATATAATTCCTATACTCATCCGGATTATACACCTCCGCTATAAAGATCACATCACGCACCTTCTTCACCTGAGGAATCACCCAGTTCCAAAACTCGACCGGGACCATCTCCGCCATATCACAACGAAAACCATCCACTCCCTTATCAGCCCAGAACAACAATATCTCCAACATTTTCTCCCACGTATTGGGAATGGTATTGAAATGGCAAGCACCACCGTGCATATAATCCACGCCGTAGTTCAGCTTCACCGTCTCATACCAATCGTTCTGGCTTGGATAGGCATCGAAATGATTGTTACCGGTCACCTTCGCCGGAAACTCACTATAGGCAAAATCCTCCTCACGCTGCGGATCAAAACGAAGCGTCAAGGTTTGCCCCGGAAGATAATAAAAGTTATTATTCACATCAAAAGCCTTGGACACATTATCCGTTTGACCTAAGTCCTCCACGAAAGGTTCCCGTGCGTCCGAGAAATATTGACGTGCTACATGGTTGGGTACAAAATCGATAATAACCTTCATCCCAGCCTCATGCGTACGTTTCACCAAATCCTCGAACTCACTCATACGGTTCTGGATATTATCCGCCAAATCCGGATCTATATCATAGTAATCTTTTATAGCATATGGAGATCCGGCCTTACCTTTTACTACGGCAGAATGGTCTTTCCGGATGCCAAACATGGTGTAATCGGTTTTTGTAGCGTGCTCTATCACCCCTGTATACCATACATGAGTAACACCTAGTTCTTTGATTTTGGATAAAGCCAAAGGAGTAAAAGCCGAAAACTTACCCACTCCATTCTCGGCTAAACTACCATTCATTACAGGAGATGGTCGCAGATTCCCAAACCAACGCGGGAATACCTGATAAATTACCATCTTGTTTTTTTGTTCCATTGCGTTCATCTATATATAAAGTTTTTGTGGGAAAGCGCTTTGTCCAGACAGACGATTTGTCACGGCATCAGGCCTTTCTTTCTTGCCGCGATCGCTTTCACCAAGGTTTCATATTTATTCTCATCCAACACTTTCTCAAAGCAACGGGCAGCGGCGGAATAGCCAATATTACAAATCACGTCTACATTCTCAAGATCGAATGTCTTATATAAGCCAAACTCCTCCGCTTCTATTAAGACATCACACATCTCTCGATCCTCCAGCGTATTTGCCCGGAACATATAATGATAAGAGCGCTCGGCGATATGGAATATGGTCTGCTTATATTTTTGCGGGATCAACGGGCTTACGTTCACCCCGATAATACGCTCACATTCCTCACGGATGATGGAGACCGGAAAGTTGTGAAATAATCCTCCATCCACATAATGAACGCCATTGATGACTACAGGACTGAAAATAATCGGGATACTACAAGAAGCTGTCACCGCCTCAACAATAGGACCACTCCTAAATTCATGGCTTTCGCCATTATCCAAATCAGTCGCGACAACCACCAGCGGAATTTGCAAGTCCTCGATGTTCTTGGTCCGCAAGTGTCGCCTCAAGAAATAACGAAAGCGCTTACTATCGAACAAACCCGCCTTAGGAATCTGCAACTGGGCGAATTCCGAGAACTCACGTCCGGTAAAAAGCTCTTGGATCTCCGCCGCCGAATAACCATCAGCAAACAAAGCGCCCATTAAAGCTCCCGCACTGGTACCGACTATAATATCCGGTCTTAGCGCACATTCTTCCATCATTCGAAATACGCCGATATGCGCAAAACCTTTCGCTCCGCCTCCGCTAAGCGCCAAGCCCAACCTATAGGGTTTATGGTTTGTCTCTTCTGCCATTTATTTCTTGTCTCTTAATCTGGTAACAAATATGCTGTTTTTTTTAATTAGAAACATTATTATTAGGGAAAAAGTTTCCATCCTCTTTTATTTTTGCTACATTTACACGGAAAGCAAAGGTGTTGTCACATTGTTTTCTTAAGTATAACATTAAATCTACCATGTTATGATTACGAGTATTTTCTGGATTATCCCGTTAGCGTCTGTCCTAGCGCTAGCATTCGCCTGGTTCTTCTTCAGGCAAATGATGAAAGAGAGTGAAGGAACTGAGTTGATGAAAAAGATCGCCTCCTTTGTGCGTGAAGGGGCGATGTCGTATCTGAAACAGCAATACAAAGTAGTCGCCTCGGTTTTCGTTGTCCTAGTAATCTTATTCTCTATTATGGCCTATGGCTTCCATGTTCAAAACGAATGGGTTCCGATCGCCTTCCTGACAGGAGGTTTCTTTTCAGGATTAGCGGGTTTCTTAGGCATGAAAACAGCGACTTATGCCTCGGCCCGTACAGCGAACGCAGCCCGTACTTCCTTGAATAAAGGTTTACAAGTGGCTTTCCGAAGCGGGGCGGTCATGGGCTTAGTAGTCGTTGGGCTTGGATTGCTGGATATCTCATTCTGGTATATCCTGTTAAATGCTTTCATCCCAGACGAGGCTTTGGACCCGACCCATAAACTCACCATTATCACGACAACCATGCTTACATTCGGAATGGGTGCCTCCACGCAAGCCTTGTTCGCACGTGGGGGAGGAGGAATCTATACGAAAGCCGCCGATGTCGGAGCGGATTTAGTAGGTAAAGTTGAGGCTGGGATCCCGGAGGACGATCCTCGTAACCCGGCGACAATCGCCGATAACGTAGGCGACAATGTAGGTGACGTCGCCGGTATGGGAGCCGACCTATATGAATCTTATTGCGGTTCCATCCTAGCGACCGCCGCATTGGGAGCCGCCGCATTCGTTTCTTCCGGAAGCGTAGAATTACAATATAAGGCGGTTGTCGCCCCAATGCTTATCGCCGCTGTCGGTATCATTTTATCTATTATTGGTATTTTCGCCGTCCGTACGAATGAGAACGCAACGATCAAGCAACTACTGAAAGCCTTAGCCATAGGAACGAACTTGAGTTCCGTATTGATCGCTATCTCCACGTTCGGGATTCTTTATGTATTAGGCATGGAGAATTGGTTCTGGATCGGTTGTTCCGTGATCGTAGGTCTGCTAGTCGGAATCGTGATCGGGCAAGCGACGGAGTATTATACCTCCCAGTCCTATAAGCCGACCCGGCTGGTTTCCGAATCGGGGCTGACAGGCCCGGCAACGGTTATTATCTCCGGTCTCGGACTAGGGATGCTCTCTACGGCCATCCCGGTACTTGCCGTCGTGGTCGGTATTATTTGTTCCTTCTTGTTCGCCTCCGGATTCGACTTCACGAACGTGGGCATGGGATTATACGGAATCGGTATAGCTGCCGTAGGTATGCTATCGACCTTAGGTATTACGTTGGCTACAGACGCTTACGGTCCCATAGCGGATAATGCCGGAGGCAACGCCGAGATGTGTAACCTAGGGAAAGAAGTCCGCAAGCGTACAGACGCATTGGATTCATTAGGAAATACGACTGCCGCTACAGGTAAAGGTTTCGCTATCGGTTCCGCTGCGTTAACCGGCTTGGCTCTGTTGGCCTCTTATGTAGAAGAGATCAAGATCGGTTTGCTCCGTTTAGGAGAGACCGTCCTGAACTTTACCGATGGCAGGAGTATCGAAATATCTAAAGCCTCATTCTCGGACTTTATGGTATATTATGATGTTACCTTAATGAATCCTAAGGTTTTAGCCGGAATGTTCCTAGGTTCCATGATGGCATTCATGTTCTGTGGCCTTACGATGAACGCTGTAGGACGTGCGGCCGGGCACATGGTGGAGGAAGTTCGCCGTCAGTTCAAGGAAATCAAGGGTATTCTGACTGGAGAGGCACAACCGGATTATGCCCGTTGCGTTGAGATCTCGACGAAGGGAGCGCAACACGAAATGGTACTTCCCTCCGTTTTAGCTATTATCGCCCCCATCTTAACGGGACTCATATTTGGTGTGACAGGCGTTGTCGGACTATTGATCGGTGGATTAAGCACGGGCTTCGTATTAGCCGTATTCATGGCGAACGCCGGAGGAGCATGGGATAACGCAAAGAAATTCATCGAGGAAGGAAACCACGGTGGCAAGGGTAGCGAGGCGCATAAGGCAACCGTTGTCGGCGATACGGTTGGCGATCCGTTCAAAGACACTTCCGGCCCGAGTTTGAATATCCTTATCAAGTTGATGAGCATGGTAGCGATCGTGATGGCGGGATTGACGGTGGCTTGGAGTTTGTTTTAATAGTTGACCGTTAGTAGTTGGCAATTGACAGTTAGAGAAGTAAATCGACAATTTAATAGAGAAAACTAAATAATTGTCAATCATTGACTGTCAATTGTCAACTGTTTTGTATTTTTGCGTCGTAAAAACATAAAACAATTCAACAATGTCAATCTCACGCTTTAATGCTGTGGAGAAGGCATCCAACCGAAAGGCCGTGGAAGCCGTTACTCCCGAACACAAAGTATCTGAGTACTATGGCGAGAATGTCTTCAACCGGAAGGCAATGCAGAAATATCTCTCCAAGGAAACGTACAAAGCCTTGACCCACGCCATTGACAATGGCACACCTATCGACCGGGAAATCGCCAATCATGTGGCAGCCGGCATGCGTATGTGGGCACTGGAAAAAGGAGTCACTCATTACACCCACTGGTTTCAACCGCTTACCGATGGCACCGCCGAGAAGCACGACGCTTTCGTGGAACACGATGGTAACGGTGGCATGATCGAGGAGTTCAGCGGCAAATTGCTTGTCCAGCAAGAACCGGACGCTTCCAGTTTCCCGAACGGTGGACTTCGTAATACCTTCGAGGCCCGCGGCTACTCCGCTTGGGACCCCTCCTCTCCCGCTTTTATCGTAGATGACACACTTTGTATCCCAACCGTATTTATCGCTTATACCGGTGAAGCACTGGATTATAAGACCCCGCTGATCCGCTCTATCGAAGTATTGGGAGAAGCCGCCAAGGACGTATATAGATATTTCGATGAGGATGTCAATAAGATAATTACTTACCTAGGTTGGGAACAGGAATATTTCCTTGTTGACGAGGACTTGTATTCCGCCCGTCCGGACCTCTCACTCACCGAGCGTACCTTGCTCGGACATGAGAGCGCAAAGAACCAACAATTAGACGACCATTATTTTGGCGCTATCCCCTCTCGTGTACAAGAATTCATGAAAGACTTGGAAACCGAATGCTATAAACTAGGTATCCCGGTAAAGACCCGCCATAACGAGGTAGCCCCCAACCAGTTCGAGCTAGCTCCTATTTACGAGGAATGTAACCTAGCCAACGACCATAACCAATTATTGATGTCGGTCATGAAACGTGTCTCCCGCCGTCATAATTTCCGTGTATTATTGCACGAGAAGCCATTTAACGGGGTAAACGGTTCCGGTAAACACTGTAACTGGTCTATGGGAACAGACAAGGGGGTAAACTTATTCTCTCCGGGTAAAGACCGTGAGGACAACCTACGCTTCATCACCTTCGTGGTGAACACTATCATGGCCGTTTATAAATACAACGCTTTATTAAAAGCGAGTATCGCTTCCGCCACGAACGCACACCGCCTAGGTGCGAACGAAGCACCTCCCGCTATCATCTCCACTTTCCTCGGAACGCAAATCAGCGAGATCTTGGATAAGTTTGAGAATAGCTCTATCGAGGACGCTATCGAGGTAGACGATAAAAAGGGTTTGCATCTTGGCTTCGGGCAGATCCCCGAACTGCTGTTGGACAATACGGATCGTAACCGTACCTCTCCTTTCGCCTTCACCGGAAACCGTTTTGAGTTCCGCGCCCCGGGCTCTTCCGTGAACTGCGGATCGGCCATGTTAGCGTTGAACTCCGCCGTAGCCTATCAATTGCAACAATTCAAGAAGGACGTAGAGGCTTTGCAAGCGGAAGGAAAAAGCAAGGAAGTAGCGATCTTCAAGGTGCTGAAAGCCTATATCAAGGAATCTAAGCCGATCCGCTTCGATGGGAACGGTTATTCGGATGAATGGAAAGAGGAAGCCGCCAAGCGAGGTCTGGATTGCCAAAATAGTGTTCCCTTGCAATATGACGCTTATCTTAAACCGGAGTCGATCGAGATGTTCACGTCTACCGGCGTACTTACCCAGAAAGAATTGGAAGCGCGTAATGAAGTAAAATGGGAAGTCTATATCAAAAAGGTACAGATCGAGGCCCGGGTATTAGGGGATTTATCCTTGAATCATATCATCCCGGTAGCCGTTCGTTACCAGAGCGTATTGCTGGATAATATAGCGAAGTTGAAAGAGACATTCGGCGACGACCCGGAATTCCGCGATATGTCGGAAGAGCCCCGTCGCTTGGTTCGTAAGATAGCCGGACATATCTGTGCCGTGACCAAGAAAGTGGATGAGATGGTAGAGGCCCGCAAGAAAGCGAACCGCTTGACCGATATGCGGGAAAAGGCGATCGCTTACCACGACTCGGTGGCCCCTTATTTGGATGAGATCCGTGACCATATCGATGATCTGGAGCTGATGGTGGACAACCAGATGTGGCCGTTGCCGAAGTATAGGGAACTCCTGTTTATCCGATAAAAAATACCAGTACTGGCGTTGCCTTGCGCCAGTATCGGCATAGCCTCACGCTGATATAGGCGTAGCCTTACACCGATACTGGCATAAGGCTACGCCTATACTCCCGTTTACCACTTCACATAAGAGGCATTCATCAAGAAGTCATAATCATGTTTCATCGCTTGCAGCGGTGTCATATTATAACGCTCTTGCTCAATGAAGTAATCCTCTAATCCGGCTTTCTCCGCCACAGCGAATAAGGATTTGAAGTCTACGATTCCGGCGCCCATCTCCGTGCTGCCCTTTCCATCCGCATTCGCGTCTTTCAAGTGCCAGTTGGCGAAACGACCGGGATAACGGTTCACGTAATCATGACATTTAAAACCGCCATACACTAATTGAGCCGTATCGATCTGGAAAGTAACCAGCCCTTTGTCCGTATTCTCGATCATCACGTCGAACGGGATCTTTCCTTCCAACTCATGGAATTCATCCACATGGTTATGGAAAGCGAAACGCAACCCGTTCGCCTTTGCGATCTCACCACATTTATTAAATTGATCCGCTAAACGCTTCACGTCCGAAAGGCTCTTGATATCTTTGGAGGGATAACCCGCCTGAACAATCCATTTACAGCCTACCTCTGCCGTATCGGCGGCATTCTTTTTCCAGAAGTCCCATCCCTTGGTATCACCCTCCGCCAGCAAACCGCTTCCGGTATGGGAACCTACCATACGGGCACCCAGATCCGCCAGATATTTCTTCATCTCGGCCGGGGATTTCCCGTAGAATTTGCCATCCCGGTAACCGGCGGCTTCCATCCGTTTATAACCGATATCCACCAAAGCCTTCATCGTACCGTCAAAATCCGTCTTCAAGTCGTCCCGGACACTATACAACTGTACTCCTATCGCTTTCTCTTTCTTAGCCAAGATAGAGGCAAAGCCATTCGGTACTACACTCAGCGCAGCCACAGCGGCACCCGCTTTCAAAAAATTCCGTCTCGTTATCATCATACTATTCTTTAAGATTAACGGCGCTAAAGGTAGCAAAATTATTTCTACTTTCGCGCACATTTAAACAAACGATCATGCAAGGAACAAAAAATCTGACCGAAGGGGTCATTTCCCGGCAACTATTCAATCTGGCGATGCCGATCATGGGTACCTCATTTATCCAAATGGCCTATAGCATCACCGACATGGCTTGGGTAGGCCGGTTGGGAAGCGAGGCCGTAGCCGCTATCGGCGCCGTTGGTATCCTTACTTGGATGACGAACTCGATCTCTTACTTGAATAAAGTAGGCTCGGAGGTGAGTGTCGGGCAAAGTATCGGGGCGCAAAACGTGGAAGATGCCCGAGGATTCGCTTCCCATAACCTAACGATCGCCTTGATCCTCTCGCTTTGCTGGGGATTCTTGCTATTCGTCCTCGCTCGTCCGATTATCGGCTTCTACAAACTGGAGGAACCGATTGCGTTGAACGCCGTGGAATATTTGAGAATCGTCGCTTCCGCATTCCCATTTATCTTCCTCTCGGCGGCGTTTACCGGGATTCATAATGCCTCGGGATTGAGTAAGATTCCATTTTATATCAGCGGAACAGGTCTTTTACTGAATATGGTGCTAGATCCTTTATTTATACTCGGCTTCCATTTGGGTACGGCAGGTGCGCCTTGGGCTACGTGGATCTCCAAAGCGGTGGTTTGCGGACTATTCGTCTATCAGCTAAAATGCCGCAATAAATTGTTCGGTGGATTCCCTTTCTTTGTCCGTTTAAAGGAACGCTACACCAAGCGGATCTTCCAATTGGGCCTGCCGGTAGCGTTATTAAATACGTTCTTCGCGATCATCAATCTTTTTATGGCCCGTACAGCTTCCACCTACGGAGGGCATATCGGTTTGATGACGCTTACGGCAGGTGGACAAATGGAGGCGATCGCATGGAACACCTCACAAGGCTTCAGTACGGCCCTCTCCGCTTTCACCGCCCAGAATTACGCCGCACGCAAGAAAGAACGTATCTTGACCGCTTATCATACGACGCTTAAAATGACTTCGATCATCGGCGTGCTCTGTACCTTGCTATTCGTCTTTTACGGTAGCGAGGTCTTCTCACTGATCGTGCCGGAGCAAGCCGCTTACGAGGCTGGCGGCATATTCCTCCGGATCGATGGCTATTCGATGATCCTCATGATGTTGGAAATTACCACGCAAGGCATGTTCTACGGTACCGGCCGAACGGTTCCACCGGCGATCATCAGCATCTCGTGCAACACCCTGCGCATACCTTTGGCCATCGGGCTGGCGGCAGCGGGACTGGGTATTACGGGTGTTTGGTGGGCGATCAGCCTTTCCAGCATGCTAAAAGGTATCGTCGCTTTCATCTGGTTCAGTATCTTACAGAAGAAGATCTTGTAAGCGGAACAATTCTTACCGATTTTCCGTACATTCGCGATTAAAATGACATTCAATAAAAAAAACGACCTATATGGATAACAAATTCAAACCGGAAACCCTGTGCGTACAGGCCGGTTGGCAACCCAAGAAAGGAGAACCCCGTGTCCTCCCGATCTATCAAAGCACGACATTCAAGTATGAGACGAGTGAGCAGATGGCTAAATTGTTCGATTTGGAGGAAAGCGGCTATTTCTATACCCGCCTTCAAAACCCGACAAACGAGGCTGTAGCCGCCAAGATCGCGGCGTTGGAAGGTGGCGTGGCTGCCATGCTGACCTCATCCGGGCAGGCCGCTAGCTTTTTCGCTTTCTTCAATATTTGCGAGGCTGGCGACCATATCGTAAGCGCAACCAGCATTTATGGAGGTACTTATAATCTACTGGCCGTTACCTTGAAGAAGCTGGGAATCGAATGCACATTCATCGATCAAGACGCGAGCGAGGAAGAGATCTCCAAGGCTTTCCGCCCGAATACGAAGGCGATGTTCGGCGAGATGATCTCCAATCCGGGCGTTATGGTATTGGATGTGGAGAAGTTTGCCCGCATCGCCCATAATCATGGCGTACCCTTGATCGTCGATAATACGTTTGCCACGCCGATCAATTGCCGTCCGTTCGAATGGGGAGCGGATATCGTTACGCACTCCACGACTAAATATATGGATGGCCATGCCACGAGCGTGGGCGGTTGTATCGTGGACAGCGGCAATTTCGATTGGGAAGCGCATGCCGAGAAGTTCCCGGGACTTTGCCAACCGGACCCTTCTTACCACGGATTGACCTATACCAAAGCATTCGGGAAATTAGCGTTCATCACGAAAGCGACTAGCCAACTGATGCGTGACCTTGGAGCGATCCAATCCCCGCAAAACGCATTCCTATTGAATCTGGGATTGGAGACCTTGCATCTTCGTGTACCGCAGCATTGCAAAAACGCCTTGGCGGTAGCGCAGTGGCTACAGAAGTGTGATAAGGTAGCTTGGGTTCATTATCCGGAATTGGAAGGCAATCCGTACCATGAACTCGCCAAGAAGTATCTACCGAATGGCTCTTGTGGCGTATTATCCTTCGGATTGAAAGGTGGACGTGAGGTGGCGATCAAGTTTATGGATAGCTTGAAACTCGCCGCTATCGTAACTCACGTAGCGGATGCCCGTACTTGCGTGCTTCACCCGGCCAGTCATACGCACCGCCAGTTGAGCGATGAGCAATTGATAGAGGCTGGCGTAGCTCCGGACTTAATCCGCTTCTCTGTAGGTATCGAGAACGCCGATGATATCATCGCCGATATCGAGCAAGCGTTGAATAAATAAGACTTCAGTGCCACGCTGATGGCACACCCATGTCATCGGCATGGCACACCCGTGCCATCGGCGTGGCACACCCGTTCCATCAGCGTGACACACCTGCTTCTCCAGCATGACACTGCTATAAGTTCCTAGATAGGCAGGAATCTCCCCAGACGCACCACCCAATTTGTCGTAATCCTCCCTAGGCTCGTTACCAGATGTTCCTCACGCAACAAATCCTCACGGAACTCACGAAGAATAAGCCAATCCGCCTGTTTCACCCAATGCCGGAAAGCCGGATTCTCCACATGGCTTTCCGAAATGGATAATAATGCGTCCAGATCAAAACAATCAGCGACAACGCCTGCGCCAGACAAAGAGGCATCGTAAGCATTGCAAGCTTGCTCAATATGTGTAGGAACCATCAATACAGGTTTATTCAGATACATCGCCTCACATACGGATTCGAACCCGGCGGTCGTAGCATAAGCCTTCGCCCCCGACATATAACGTAGAAACAACGTATCATCCAGCTGATGGAAAGAAAGGCAATCGTCTATTATCACCTCGGCTCGCTGATCTTTCTTATCCCAAAAGAAATGCATCGGAACCGAAGGATGACGGGAATGCCAAGAACGGATCTCCTCACTAAACCCGCTATTCAACAAATAACCATGCAAATAACTGCCGTTCGAGGGAACCGCATCCAAGACTTCTTGCCTTAATAAAGGAGGAACCACGACTATTCCTCCCAACGGCGCCTCACGCATCTTCCGAAAAGACAAGGCTAATTTTTTGACGGAGCCTATCGCCGTTAATCTCGTAAAAAATCGTAGCGACGCCAACGACAATGTGCTCTGCTTCGGGAAAACGAAATCCGGATGCAAGAATAGATATTGATGGGCGATACATACCATCGTCGCTTTCGGACGGAAAAGTAAGTAAGTCAGCCCCGTCAGCAGCTCGTAGAAATTCACGACAACATCCGCATCTGTCTGCCGAATCATCCGGTCGATATAACCGGATACTTCCCATGTATTTGTGCAGACGCAATACATTATATAATATGCTACGCATCAAACTCACTTGTTTATTCTTAGCCGTCGGTAAAAAATTCGGACTCTCAAACGGATATACCGGCGACAGAATCTTATTCAAGAAGAAATCCGGTAAACGGCGGGCTGGGCTTTTTCCGACCAACACACCAACGATCTCATGTCCTTCGGCCATCAATTTCTGACGTAAGGATAACGCTTGGGTCAAGTGCCCACGTCCCTCACCTTGTATGATAAACAGGATTTTCATACGGCATCCGCATATAGTTGTACATTATTATATGTAACAATATCCCACTCTCCTTGTTCATCCTCCACGAGAGCGGTCATGCTTTCCACCCAATCGCCGGAATTTAGATAATGCACATTACCATACCATACGTTCGCTGCTTGGTGAATATGGCCGCAAATAATCCCGTCCAAATGCTTGGCCTCCGCTAAGCGTACCAACTCTTTCTCAAACTCCGAGATATAAGAGACCGCACTTTTCACCCGGTGTTTCACCTCTTGGGATAAAGAGAAATAAGGTTTTCCTTGCCGCTCTCTACGATGATTGTAAACCTTATTCAACCACAATAAAAAAGTATATCCCACATCCCCGAGCATGGCAAGCCAACGCATATGGGTCGTAACCGTATCGAAAATATCGCCATGTGTCACGAAATAGCGTTTTCCTTGTCTCGTCTTCAGTAAATAATCCTTTACGATCGATAATATTGGAGAACTTAAAAGGAGCCAAGCTATCGAGAAAATCATCATGGTTCCCCACTACATAGATAATCTCCGTACCCCTTTTCTCCATCATCTTCATCAATACCTTAAAGAAATCGGTATGCTTTTGTTTCCAGCGTTTACCGGATTTCTTCAATTGCCAGCCATCGATGATATCACCATTCAAAATCAATCGATCGCAATCTACGTGCTTGAGAAAACGGGTGACCTCCTCCGTCCGGGAATGTTCCGATCCCAAATGGATGTCAGAGAGGACAATAGTCGGATAGTACTTTCTTAATATCATCTTTTCCTTGTTTAAGATGATACAAAAGAACACTTTCGGTATTACAAGTTCACGACAACCTAATGAAAAAGACATAACAAAAAGGCCAGCTCTTCACAAAGCCGGCCTTTTCTCGTTTAACTTTAAATATTAAAAAATTATGATGACATTTTACTTTACCTATTCTTCTGATTGAGTAGCCTCGTAAGCCTTTAACAACTTCTCTTGTACATCGGCAGGAACTAACTCGTAACTAGCGAACTTCATCGTAAAGGAAGCACGTCCGCCCGTAATGGAGCTTAGTGAAGTAGAATAGTTAGACATCTCTTTCAAAGGAACTTTCGCCAATAGTTTCTCAAATCCCTTCTCGCTATTCATACCCATAATCAAGGCACGGCGTCCTTGCAAGTCGCTCATCACATCTCCCAGATAATCGGCAGGAACGGAAACCTCGACATCGTAAACAGGCTCCAAGATCTTAGGGCCAGCCTCCTTGAAAGCGGTACTGAACGCATTGCGTCCGGCAAGCATGAAAGAGATTTCATTACTGTCTACCGGGTGCATCTTACCATCGTATACGCAAATACGCACGTCGCGAGCATACGAACCCGTCAACGGCCCTTGCTCCATACGAGCCATGATACCTTTCAAGATAGCTGGCAAGAAACGAGCGTCGATAGCACCACCAACGATACAGTTTACGAACACGACTTTACCACCCCAATCCAAATCAATTATTTGAGTATCACGAACATTCATCTTATACTCCTGTCCGCCGAAACGGTAGGTATCCGGAGCAGGCATACCTTCATAATAAGGCTCGATAATCAAGTGAACTTCACCGAACTGGCCTGCGCCACCGGATTGTTTCTTATGACGGTAATCCGCACGAGCCGCTTTCGTAATCGTCTCACGATACGGGATCTTCGGCTCCAGATATTCGATCGGCAATTTATCATTATTCTCGATTCTCCATTTCAATGTACGAAGATGGAACTCACCTTGACCGGAAACGATTGTCTGCTTCAATTCCTTGGACTGCTCGATTACCCATGTCGGGTCTTCCTCACGCATACGTATCAAGATTTCCATCATCTTCTCGGCGTCAGCCTCATTCACCGGCTTGATAGCACGACGATATTTCGGATCCGGATATTTAATGAAGTCGAAACGATAATCACAACCCTTTCCGTTCAATGTATTACCACGGCGAACATCCTTTAACTTAACGGTCGCTCCAATATCACCCGCCACCATTTCCGTAACCGGGGTACGAGTTTGTCCAGCTACCGCAAATAACTGTGCGATACGCTCCTTGGAACCACGATCGGCATTCATCAAATCGTCACCTTCTTTTACTTTTCCTGATATCACTTTAAAATAGGAAACCTGACCAATATGAGGTTCCACGGTAGTCTTGAAGAAGAACAAGCTAGTAGGACCATTCGAGTCCGGAGTCACCTCTACGCCTTCCGTAGTAATCAGACGAGGCATCTTGTCTGTACAAGGAACCACGTTACCCAAAAACTCCAACGTACGACGAACACACATATCACGACCGGCACATACGCAGAATACCGGGAACATACTGCGAGTAACCAAGCCCGCACGGATACCGGCACGCATATCATCCTCGCTCAAGGCACCTTCCTCAAAGAATTTCTCCATCAACATATCGTCGTTCTCAGCGGCGGCTTCCACCAAGGCTTGATGCAACTCCATCGCCTTATCCATTTCCTCGGCGGGGATTTCCAATACATCT
>OGKC01000222.1_pt1 | contig 20777 bp, 22 predicted proteins | sample 1572411 | NCBI WGS metagenome assembly OGKC01 (sample SAMEA2582157, study PRJEB24529) | metagenome
AAAGCGCCGATATACTGGATGGATTTCGGGAACACACAAAGTACGGGTCAGGTTGTGTTGGGAACCATACCCAAGAAAATAAAACAGCCCGCTTCCGAGTTGTACAAGACTGTCGATTCGTTGAAGGTCATTACCCGGTTCGTGAAATACGCGAGGGTGAAGGAGGCGGATTCAGGACCGAGCTGCTCCTTGGCGGAGGCGTTGGAAAAGCAGGACTTGTTCATCAACTCCACACTGGCACAACTCGGATGCAATATCCTTTGGAAGATGTTCCGTAACGGGATGTTGGAACATCACGGGCTGTTCCTTAATTTAGAAACGATGAAAGTGAATCCGATAATGATATAACTTGTTTAAAAGAGGATGAGCCAAATGCAAATTTTGTAAGAATCAAATCTAAACGAACATAATTTCACTTTACGCACATGTTAATAATTACCTGTCAATCCATTCCTTAAGCCTCTGCGCCTTTTCCTTACTCACTTGTATTTCCGTTTTCGGATAACCTTTCAAACGGACAATCAACTTTCCTCCAAAATAATTACCGAGGAACAAAACGTGCTCTACATTGATAATATATTGGCGGTTTGCCCGGAAGAAATAGTCGGGATTCAGTTGGTGTTCAAGTTCATCCATTGACACATTGACCACTTCGGAAGTGCCGTTGTTAAGACGGAGATATACAATCTTGTTTTCTGTTTCGATGTGGTTGATGTCCGAAACGCGCACGGTCTTATATCCGTCACGGTAAGGAAGCAAGAAACGCTCCCGATAACGGAACTTGTTCTTCTGTAAGGCATCGAAAAGCTGCTGTAGGTTTTCGTCGGTGTAATTCTTACCGGCTTTGGCCGCCTTGTCAATGGCCGCTTCAAGTTCATCCGAATCCAACGGTTTCAGAAGATAGTCGAAACTGTTGAACTTGAATGCTTGTACCGCATATTCGTCGTATGCGGTGGTAAATATGATGGGTATGGTTGCCGGGGCATATTTTAGAGCTTCGAAACTCAAACCGTCAGTCAAACGGATATCCGCCAGAATGAGGTTTGTGGTTTTGCCGGATTGAAAGAATTCGACCGTCTCTTTGATGCTGGCAAGAGGGCCTTCGACAATAAATGTTCTGTCAATGTCGTTCAGCAGCCTTATGAGGCGTTTGGCATTGCGTGGCTCGTCTTCAAGAATCAGTATGTTCATAGGGGATGGTGTTTTTTATGATGGGCAGACTTACCGAATAGAAGTTTTCGGCATTCTCTATCTTGACCTTTTTATCACAAAGCAAAGCGTATCGTTCTGTGATATTTTTAAGTCCTAAACCGGTTGATTCGATTGGGGACATCAAAGGTGACTTAAGATTGCTGACTGTTATCCTTAAATCCGCAACTCCATTCCCGAAGTGCTACCTACATAAAGAGGAATGAACTTTTGATTCGTAAGACAGCCATTAAGTCCTCGCATCCGTTTCAATACGCATACCATTCCCTTACCCCATAAAGCGACTTGAGGCAATACGCAATTAGTGGCCATCAAGTGATGTAAATCATCCGGAAGAAGTTTTGAAGGCTTCTGCATATGCATGGTTATCGGTGTAGATGTTCAGCACATATTGCCTTGCAGTCTTAATCCACTTGGCAGGTACTGAAATGAATTTGAAGACAAACGTCTTGATACGGCTGGTTTCCTTAAGCCCGAACTTCTTCACTTCAATCCTTTGCATAATGGCCTTGTAGAAATTGCGTATCAGTGCCGTCAGGAGCAAGAACACAGTATTTTCCGCCATGAAGGATTTAGGCAGTCTGCCCCATCCAAACCCATTGTTCATGTCATCAAAGATGCGTTCCTTGCCACCACGCATGTTATAGAACTCTACGATGTCTCTCATGGATGATTCGTAATCGTTGGTCAGGATGCAGCGGTATGTATATTCCCCCTCCCACAGGTCCGGTCCACTGCCCATGCGTCTCTGTCTCTGGATTACCAGGCGATACGGTTTGCCCTTCCACTTCTCAACGAGAATGGAATTCAACTCAAACACAATGCCGTTTATCTCTTCCTTCTTCCACCCTCTGAGGGCGAAGATGTCATCATAGAGCGAGCAGCAGCGGTTGGCACGTATGTAGAATGTCCTGCAATGCTTCCTGACCTCATCCACAATGTCTTCAGAGCATGAGCCGCAGTCGGCCCTGAAGCGGTTGACTGTCAGCTTCTTTTCTTCAAGTCTCTCCAAAATCCTCTTCAGCGTGTCCTCCTGGTGAAAACGTACATTGGTGTTGCCGTCGCTGTTCTCTATGCCGACAATCATGTCGCCGATAACGGCCACACCGGGCCTGTAACCAAGAAATTTCTTGTACGTGGGCTTTGCATCGTACTTCTCCGTCTCAATGAACTGGTGGTCAAAGTCAACGTCATACTCCCCGCCCTCTTTCAACTGCCCTGTGGCCAACAGGCAATTCAGGAGCAATATGTTGAGTGTGTCTGCCGTATTGAAGTCATAGGACTTTCCGGCATCAGATATGTATGAGATGTTTTCCCGGGCCAGTTCGTTTATTGCCCTAAGGATGGTGTCGGCGCTACAGGTGCGGAGTGTGGGATGAAGGGAAAGATGACTCATCAAGTGGGTGGTGACATCCTCAACGCAAGAACCGCCGCAGAAGTAAACGCATAGGAGGGTGCGGATGATTTCGCTATATTGATAACCATAGAGTTTGCACCTCAACCCAAGTGTTGAATCTATTGTGGAGGAGAGAAGGGAGGAAAATTGCTCCATGATTGGAAATATGCCTCCAAAAGGAGTGAGTTTTTCGGATTTTATTGCTACCTTTGCCATGTCTGTTACGATTTTTCTTGTCTTTGGATTCGCAACACTAAGGTAAGTGAAAACTCTGACATGGCAAAAACCTGGGCAACAAAATGTTGCCCAGGAACTTATAAAAATAATTATCAATTATGTTGCGGAATTAAGGTTAAAGCTATGGCAAGGATTCAAGTTGTGACGGCAATAACATTGGACGGTTTCCTTCCGGAACCGGCCGGAGCACTTGTGTCCTGGGTAAGAAACGACAGGCGGGGTTTCCCCTTTTGGCGTGAACGCTGCTCGGCCCTTATATTGCCCCATTCCATCCTTGATTTGCTTTGCGAGAAAGACAACAGGGACGATTCATTCATTTACCTTGCTGAAATCATAGAACCGGAATCGGTGGAGCTGCTTCGCGGGCTTTTCCTCTATGATCTTGTTGATGAACTTGTGGTTTACCAGCTGCCGTTTTCTGCCGGACAAGGGATTCCCGTGTTGAATACATTCCGACCACAACATTGGGAACTGCATAAAACCACCTCTTTTTCCAACGGCATCTGCCGTCTGATCTACCGCAAATCTTGCAAGATGTAACTTGCATTTTGCGAAAAAACTTGCATTTTGCAAGAACATTTTCATCTCCACTTTTCATACTAAAAATTTTTATTCCGCTGTATTTCAATGGAATGCCAATGCCATTCAGTGAAATACATGGTCATTGGTACGCCATTAGCCCTATATGTAGTATAACCTGTTGCGCGACAAGGTGTAAGCAAAACTATTATTTACACTAAAGACAGAATGCATTATGCTACAGATAAACAGCGAAAGTGTCCAAATAATGCTCATGCAAATCATGGAACGGTTTGATAGGATCGACCGTACCCTGGAGCGGATGAACAAGTTGAAAGAGTGTCTGGAAGGCGACACACTTCTGGATAACTATGACCTTTGCCAATTGCTCGGTATCACCAAACGCACGCTGGCACGTTACCGCCAGAAGAAGTATGTCACCTATTACATGATTGACGGACGGACTTACTACAAGGCCTCCGAAGTGGAAGCGTTCCTCAACCAAAAAGGGAAGGTGTTGCCCCCAAAACTGAAAAATCGGATGGATGTTCAACTCAAAAAATGACTGGTATGGAAATAGTATGTATCGACAAACAGACGTTCGATGAACTTCGGGTACGTTTCGGCAAACTGGAGGAAAAGGTAATGGGTATGTGCCGTCCGGTGGAAGACCTCGGCTTAAAAAAGTGGCTTGACAACCAGGAGGTGTGCGAGATATTGCGCATATCCAAAAAGACGCTTCAGGTGTACCGTGACAAGGGTATCCTGCCTTACTCACGCATCAAGCACAAGATTTTCTTCAAAACCGAAGACGTACACAAACTATTGGAATCGAATTACTACCACTTAAAACGAGAACTATGAGCTATCATTTTTTAGAACGGAAAGACCCGCGTGTCGATGTCCTGTTTCAGGGACTTGACAATATGGAGCGGTTAATCGCAGCGATGGAGGACACCCCTAAATCCGTATTCCACGGCGAACGTTTCCTGACGGACGAGGAACTATCCAAAATTCTGAGGGTCAGCAGACGGACATTGCAGGAATACCGCACACTTGGTGTTGTCCCTTACTATCTGGTACAGGGCAAGGCTCTCTACAAGGAATCGGACATCCTTAAAATATTGGAAGATTCCTACAAGCGGTGCAAGGAAGATATGCGGTGGGTGTGACATGACAAAACGGAGAAACGGCCCGTTCATAGGGACATGCGTTTCTCCGTTCTTGATTTTCAGATAGCGCGGGGGGGCCTTTTTCTGCCTTTCCGAGCGGTGAAATCCTCCTCGCAAAGTTCAGTCGTGCTGCTGAAACCGCTTGCTTTCAAAGCCTTCATGTCCTCGTCCACTTTCTTGTCCGTCACCTGCGCGTAAAGTTGCGTTGTAGAAATCGACATGTGTCCCATCATGCGGCTAACCGTCTCTATCGGGACTCCGAGTGAGAGTGTGACATGGGTTCCGAAATTATGCCGGGCCTGGTGGAAGGTCAAATCGAAACCGTACACCTTTCCCAGTTCCCGCGTCAGCAGGATAAAATAGCCGCGGCGGTAAACATTGAACACATTATCCCCTTGTCGCTGGTTCCGGTATTTTTCAATGATTCGTAAGGGAATATCCAACAGGCGGACGGATGAAAGCGTGTCTGTCTTTTGACGGCGTATGTGAATCCACCATGCGCCGTCTTCGGACTGTGTGATGTCACTTGTCTTCAACCTTTTCAAGTCCGCGTAAGCCAGTCCGGTAAAGGTCGAAAACAGGAACATGTCCCTCACGAATTGCAGTTGAGGTTTCTCCACGGGAGTCTCCATAAGTTTCTTGAGGTCTTCCAGCTTCATGTGGCGGCTCGTCCGTCGTGGCAACGCGGGGTGGAGACGGCAGGACGGGTCACGGCGGAGCGTTCCCTGGCTGACTGCCAGTTTGGTCATCTTTTTCAGGCGGTACAGATGCTCATGCACGGTCTTGGGCATCATGTGGCAGTCCTTGCAAAGGAACAGTTCAAAATCATCATAGAAATTCTTGTCAAGGCTACGTAGCGTGACATCTTCCACGCCTTTCTTATCCTTGATGAAAGCGGAAAGGTGCTTGTACGATCTCAAGTAAGAATCAAGCGTTTCCTTGATGCGGTCCAGCCCAACACGTCTTCTGAAATCTTCGTTATGTTCCCGGAAGAGAGCCAGCAGGGTAAGCGGTTTCAGCCCGACACCCATTACGGCGTTCTTCACCAGTTCCGCCGTGATGAATCCCAGGCTGTTCTTAATCCGGTTGTAATGTCCGGTAATCTCCTCCGTCAATTCGTCTATGGCACGGTTCACTGTCACCGCATTCGCACTGCGTCCGTTGGCAAGGCCTTTTTCCGGATTCCAGATGTCGGGATTGACGGATACCTTCGTGCCAATCTGTTCCCATTCGGCATCAATGCTTACCTTGCACAATAATTGACAGGTTCCGTCCTTGCGCATTTTGGTGCGGTTGATATAAAACAGTATCGCGAATGTACTGCGATGTCTGATGGTTTTGTCTGCATGTTCACTTTTCTTTTTCATCTTATTGCGTTTTAGTCGTTTGTCAAATAACCACGGAGAAGCGTTCCGCTATACTCTCGTTCAGCACACGGGTGTCGGCATTTATCTTGTCGTCAGTCACTTTGGCATAGATTTGGGTCGTCTCAATCCGGGCGTGTCCCAACATCTTGCTGACCGTTTCAAGCGGAACCCCATGTCCGAGCGTGATTTCGGTCGCATAGGTATGGCGGCCGGCATGAAAAACCAGCGGACAGTCTATGTCACAGAGTTTTGCGATACGTTTTAAGTTAAGGTTCATCGTGCTGTTGGAATACATGGGTAGCAGTTTCCCGTCCGGCGCTGTGTCCCTGTATTTCTCCATGATATGTAACGGCAGGTCCAGCAGGGGGATTTCAAACTCGACTCCGGTTTTCCGGCGCGAGCTTCTGATCCACCATGTGCCGTCATCGGCAAGTGACAGATGCTCTTTCGACAGAAGCCGCATATCACTGTACGGGATGCCGGTGTAGCATGAGAAGAGGAACAAATCCCGTGTGAGATAAAGGTTCGGTCTGTGAAGAGGCATGGTCATAAGCCGTTGCAGTTCCTCGGATGTGAGATACCTCCGTTTCTGTTTCGGGCGCACGGGTTCATAGCCGGTAAACGGGTAGGTGGTGATGATGCCGTCCGCTACGGCTTCACCAACGATGATTTTCAACTGCACGGTCAGGTTGATAATCGTTCCCGGAGAGAGGCGACAATCTGTCCGAAGGTGCGAATCGTAATCCTGTATGAAGGAGAGGGTCAATGCCGAAAACGGGATATCCGACAAGTTGTACTTTTCCCGCATGAACCTTTCCACATGGTTGTAGGCGTTCCGATAGCTTCTCAAACTGCCTTCGGTCCGGTTTACACCCACGCGCTTCGCGAAGTTCTCAATAAACGTGCGGAAGTAGCTCAATAACGTTGTCTGTTCACCAGCCATACCCAACAGCAGACTTTTGACATCATCCGCAGTCACACTGTCACGAACAACCGACAGTTCAGCATAGATTCCCAATGCCATCGCACGGATTTCATCCAGCCGATTGTTGATTTCCTTCGCCTTCACACTTTTGCCTGAAGCACGCCCCGAACTCCATATTGCCTGCGGCACACGGAGTTTCAGGCTGAAAGCCGCTTCAGAATACTTGCCGATGTTCAGCCTTGCCATTACAGGACACATACCATCGGCATCCGCCTCGCTCTTTTTGAGGTAGAACGACACCTTTACATTCGCTTGTTCCATAACCTTTTACTTTGTTTGCAAAATTACCGGATATCGAGCAAATGAACGGCATGACGAATATAGCGGAATATGGAAAGAAGCTCCATGCGTAACATTCAGAACCCGTATTTTTTCCCTTTAGCGAAAAAAGCATTAACTTTGTACTCGCAAAATATGAGTGAAACAGCGTTCTTTACGGTGATGTCAGTGGCAGTGCATAGACCTTTTTCCAATATTGTTTTCGACCTTGAACAGGCAACGGATAAGTAGCAATTTATTTTCCTAACTCCTCCAAAACGGGGCAAAACCATATAATGGACGAATATAGGTAAAACCTACATATCTCCCTTTTATTCCAATAGTTTGCATTATTCCTGCGAAATCCATCCGTATGTGAGCGAGTTTCCGTATCTTTGTCAACCGTATAACCATAGTTCATAACGAACTAAGTTATCATTCCACCATCTGTAAACTTACCAGATTTACATCCACCAGCCATAATTTGACACAGTTGCCCCATGATTTGTATGGAAAAGTTTGTATTAATACTTACATTTGCCAATCATTAAAAAAGAAACGTATGATCAGTTTTCCTAATGCCAAAATAAATCTGGGGCTGAATGTTGTTAGCAAACGTCCCGATGGCTACCATAATATCGAAACTATCTTCTATCCGATCCCGGTGAAAGATGCGCTGGAAATAGTCAGAGCCGATACATTCTCTTTCACACAAACGGGAATACCGGTAGATGTTCCAATAGAAAAAAACTTGGTTGTCAAAGCACTGAATCTGCTGAAGTCACGGTACAAAATCCCGGAACTGGAAGTCCATCTGCTGAAAGCCATTCCCTTCGGAGCCGGACTTGGCGGAGGCTCGGCCGATGCTGCCTTTATGCTGAAGTTGCTGAACGACTATTGCGGACTTCATATCCTGGAAGACAGCTTGGAAGAACTTGCCTCCTCCATCGGAGCGGATTGCCCGTTCTTTATCCGCAATACGCCGGTATTCGCATCCGGCACGGGAAATATCTTCGAAACGGTGGAATTGTCGCTGGCAGACTACCATCTCTGTCTAGTCAAGCCGGATGTTGCCGTCTCGACACCGGAAGCCTATTCGATGGTGACGCCCGCAGCTCCGGCAATCTCTTTGAAAGAAATCATCCGGAGACCTGTCGGAGAATGGAAAGAATTGATGATAAACGATTTTGAAAAAAGCGTATTCCCGAAACATCCAGTCATTGCAGGGATTAAAGAAACGCTGTATGAAAAGGGAGCCGTCTATGCATCTATGTCCGGCTCCGGCTCTTCCGTGTTCGGACTGTTCAAAGAGGCGACAGACCTCAAAGGCTTGTTTGCCGATTGTTTTGTCTGGGAGGGACAACTGCCATGAACAAGGTAGCGGATTTCTCCGACACCCTTGCCGACCGGTGGGACGAGCTTTGCTACCATGATCCGGAAAAGCTGAACGACATCCTGCGACGGACCGGCCTGCGGAAAGGACTCCGTATATTGGACATAGGATGCGGGACAGGCGTATTGGAAAGTTATCTCCTGCCCTATTCCCCCTTACAAATCGTGGGAGTGGATATCTCTCCGGGGATGATCGAAAAGGCACGAAGCAAATACGCGACACCTATCGTCGACTTCCGTTGCCAGGACGTACGGGACATACGAGGAAAATCTTTCGACTATATCATCGCCTACAGTGTTTTCCCCCATTTCCAGGAACCAGAGAAACTGATCTCCCATTTAGCCGGACTACTGCCGGTTGGCGGCAAACTGGTGGTCTGCCACAGCGAAAGCCGCGACAGGATCAACGGACACCATGACAAGCATGCCGGAAAACTCTCGGAAGGATTGCCTCCCGTGGAAGAATTGGCACGCATGTTATCCCCTTTCTTCACTGTCAGCACGATGGAAGACAGTGACCGACTCTATATGATTAGCGCCACCCGCAAACAGACATTCTAAATATACATGATACATGAATCAGAAGATTAAACTTATCCCGTTACTCCTCTTTTCGGCTTTCGCCACACAAGCGGCAAAAGACGTTAAAGTGATGCAGTACCTCCATGCCGGGCCGATTACGGTCAACAAACCGATCCTGACAGACAGCTTGAACGTCGATGGCAAACCTTTCGAAGCGAAAAACCTGGTCAAGTCGACTATCCCGTTCGGCCGTGCCCTCGGCAATGCAGCCGTTATCGACGCGGATACCGCCGGACTGATTACCGTCCCGACGCCCGAAAAAGGATATGCCTTGCATCTCTATTCGTTCTACCTAAACAGCGACCGTTACACGAAAGGTTCGCTGGAGGTTTCCGGGGAGGGTACAAGTGTTCGTCAACAATAACCCGGTCGGCGCCACTTCCGAGTTGGCTTTGGAACCGCACCGTTATGAAGTGGTAATCAAATATCTGACAGCCGACACCGATACCTGTCCGTCCACGCTGACAGCCAAATTTAAGAGCGAAGAGGAAGCAAAGGTCATAGCCTCCCTCGATCCTGAAAAGCGGTACACGCCACGCGATATCCTGGAAGGAACGCAATTCCGGGGAACGAGCGTTTCACCTGATGGAAAATATGTATTGGTAAAATATTACACCCGTATGGAAGGTGGGAAAAGCGAACAATACGCCCAATTGCGGGATGCTGCGACCGGACGGATTTTATTGCAGGACAAAGGGTTTATCTTAACTGCCGACTGGATGCCGACGAGCAGCAAGATGTATTTCACCCGTACCGGAATGAACGGGAAAGAGTTGGTAACCGTTGACCCGGCTACCATGCAGGAGGAAATCTTGGCGGAAAATCTGCCGGAAGGCAGCTTCAGCTTTACTCCGGATGAAAAGACATTGCTCTATACCATCCAGGAAGAGGGACCTAAAGACGGACCGGATATGCTCCGTATTCTGGAACCGAACGATCGTCTGCCGGGGTTCCGCAACCGTTACTTGATCTGGCGCTACGATCTTCAAACCGGTTTATACGAGCAGTTGACATACGGGCATAACAATACCTTTATCAATGATGTCAGTGCCGACAGCCGTTACCTGCTGTTCAGTACCAATGAGCAGGATTACACTTCACTGCCCCACTCCAGCAATTCCATGTATAAGTTGGATTTGCAGAGCATGGCGGTCGACACCTTATGGGAAAGAGCCAAATACATCAATGGGGCGACCTTCTCACCGGACGGCAAGCGGTTGATGGTATTCGGTTCCGGCAATGCCTTCGACAATATCGGCCTGAACATCAAAGAGGGGCAGATATCCAACACCTACGACGGACAGCTTTTCCTGTACGATCCGGCAACGCGGAAAGCGAAAGCGCTTACCAAAGACTTCAACCCGAACGTCACAAGTGCACAATGGAACAAATTCGACGGACAGATCTATATGTTGACGGAAGACCAGGATTACCAGCGTGTCTATACCTGCAATCCGGCCAACGGGAAAATCCGCCGCCTCGACCTGCCGGAAGACGTCATTTACAATTACTCGCTAGCCGAAGCCGCTCCGGTCATGTATTACTACGGACAGAGCGTATCCAACGCCAACCGCCTGTACAGCTACAACACCAAGAGTAAGAAGACACAACTGATCTACGACTTGTCGGCTGACAAACTGAAAGACATCCAATTCGGAGAAGTGCACGACTGGAATTTCACCTCTACCGACGGGACCATCATTCAAGGGCGCTATTATCTCCCGCCCAACTTCGACGCATCCCGGAAATATCCGATGATCGTCTATTATTATGGCGGAACCTCTCCCACTAACCGTGCGTTGGAATTCAGCTACTCCATGCACATGTATGCAGCCCTCGGCTATGTGGTCTACACTCTGAACCCAAGCGGCACGACCGGCTTCGGACAAGAGTTCGCCGCCCGTCACGTAAACGCCTGGGGAGACAAGACCGCCGATGAAATCATCCAGGGAACAGAACAGTTCTGCAAAGAACATTCGTTCGTCAACCCTAAGAAAATCGGTTGCGCCGGTGCCAGCTATGGCGGTTTCATGACACAATACCTGCAAACAAAGACCGACCTGTTTGCAGCCGCTGTCAGTCATGCGGGCATCAGTGCCTTGAGTAGCTATTGGGGTGAAGGTTACTGGGGATATGGATATTGCTCGGTTGCCAATACAGGCACTTATCCGTGGAATAATCCGGAGTTCTATACCAAACATAGTCCGTTATTCAATGCCGACAAGATAAAAACACCTCTCCTCTTGCTTCACGGAAATGCAGACACGAACGTGCCCGTCGGGGAAAGCATCCAGATGTTCCTGGCTTTGAAACTACTTGGAAAAACAGTCGAGTTCGTACAGGTAGACGGAGAGGATCACGGCGTTGCGGATTATAAGAAACGTCTCGAATGGCAGAACACCATCTTTGCCTGGTTCGCCAAATACCTGAAAGACGAACCGCAATGGTGGGATGCGCTTTATCCGGAAAGGCATTTATAAAAAAGGATGAGATGAAGCAAGTTATCGATTTAGACAATTGGAACAGAAAAGAGCATTTCGCTTTCTTTTCTGCATTCGACGACCCCTTTTTCGGGGTTACAACTCTTGTGGATTTTACTAATGTCTACAGACAAAGTAAAGAACAGAATGTTTCTTTTTTCCTTTATTCCCTTCATTTCTTACTGAAGTGTGTAAACGAAACCGATGCATTCAAATTACGAATAGAAAAAGACTCGGTAGTCCGTTATGATACGATCCATATCTCTCCGACTATTGGGCGTGAAGACGGGACTTTCGGTTTCGGCTTTTTTGAATACGATCCGGATATCGATCTGTTTATCCAAAAAGCAACACAGGAAATAGAAAGGGTTAAGAACGGAACAGGATTGTCTTTTTCCAAAAATACAAGTAGACAAGATGTTATTCGCTATTCGGCATTACCTTGGTTCGCTTTTTCCGAAATGAAGCATGCCACATCTTTTAAGAACGGAGATTCCGTTCCGCGTATTTCTACAGGGAAATTGATGCAGGAGAATAGCAAATACTTGTTGCCCATTTCGGTCTGTGCACATCATGGACTTATGGACGGACGAAACGTTGCTGAACTTATCCGGAAATTATCGGATAATCAAACTGCACTGTAATCAATAAAAAAGAGTATGCCAAAGGAGGAATGGAAAATCCTTTCGGCATACTCTTTTAATAAATATCTATAACCTGATAACCTAAATCTTTTTACCTATCCCTTCATTTAATATTCGGATTCAATGCGTGCCACTCGGAGATCGGAGGCAAAACACCCATTGCGATCACTTCGTCGCGCAATGCGCAAAGATGTTTGTAGCTCTTTTCCAAAGCAGCTTCTTCTTCCGGAGTTCCTTTTACTTCTTTCAATGCTACGCCGTCTTTTGTAATGGAAGTTTCCCACGCCATCATGATATGGTCGAACTTGCCATTGGAGACATAAGCGCCGGCAGGCCAGCGGAACGGTTTACCGCCCATAGCGGCAGCAATCATCTCGATGGAAACATAAGACGGGCTTTGGAAAGAAGAACGGCCGCGCAAAGCAATGATATTGGCGCCACCTTTCGTCACCTTCGTCTGGATTTCAGCCCACCGGTCTTTAGTCAAGGCATCCGTGCCGATCATGCCAGCCAACGGTTTGCCTTCCACTTTCGCAGTAGAAGCGTAAACAGCCATTTGTTCGCCATGGCCGCCGTATGTACGGCAGTTCTCTACAACATCCATAGATACGCCGAAATGTTTAGCCAGTTCGCTACGCAGGCGGGTAGAGTCCAAAGCAGCCAAAGTCGTCACCTGCGAAGGTTTCAAACCTGAATACAACAGTGTGATCAAACCGGTGATATCGGCCGGATTGAAAATAACTACGATATGCTTGACATCCGGACAATAAGCCTTTACGTTCTTACCGAATTCTTCGGCGATAGCGGCATTTCCTTTCAGCAAGTCTTCACGGGTCATTCCTGCCTTACGGGCAGCCCCACCGGAGTTTACGATATATTTAGCACCAGTCAACGCTTCTTTGATATCGGAAGTAAAAGTGATATTAACACCTTCGAAACCGCAATGGAACAACTCTTCAGCCACCCCTTCCAAACCAGGAGCGTACGGGTCATACAAACAAATATTAGAAGTAAGTCCCATCATGATGGCTGTCTGAGCCATATTCGAACCAATCATACCTGCTGCCCCTACGATCGTGAGCTTTTCGTCTGTCAATGTTTTCATATTGTATTGTTTTTTAATGATATGTTTTCTATTAAAACATTTCCGGCTACTATAAAGTTCGCTTGCAAACTTTATTTTTCCTTTTATTTGCAAAGGTAAAAGATTTCCATACCCCTTGTACATCATTAATTCCTATCACCCATAAGCAAAAGTTATAACTTGAGCCCGTCATGACAGACAGAATATAATTTGTATCTTTGCAGTCATGAGAACATTCAAACCGGAGGCATGGCTGCCTACAACAAAGAAAGAAGTTGAAGCCCGCGAATGGGACTATATAGATGTGATACTTTTCAGCGGTGACGCATATGTGGACCATCCTTCATTCGGAGCCGCCGTCATCGGGCGGACACTCGAAGCGATGGGACTGCGTGTAGCAATCGTTCCGCAACCGGACTGGCGTGGAGACTACCGGGATTTCAAGAAGTTAGGAGCCCCTCGCCTGTTCTTCGGAGTTTCTGCCGGAGCGATGGATTCGATGATCAATCACTATACGGCCAACAAACGCCTACGCAGTGACGACGCTTATACTCCGGACCGTCGTGCCGGCATGCGCCCGGATTATCCCAGCATCGTTTACACGAAGATACTGAAAGAAATCTACCCGGATGTTCCCGTCGTATTAGGAGGTATAGAGGCTTCCCTGCGCCGAGTCACGCATTACGATTACTGGCAGGAAAAGCTGCTCCCCGGAATCCTGAAAGACAGCCCGGCGGATTTACTGATATACGGCATGGGAGAACTTCCCCTGAAAGAACTGGTCAGTCGGTTACAAGCCGGAACTCCCTTCCATGAGATCAAAGATATACGGCAGACCGCCTATTTAACTGATACGGTAGAGCCGCTACCTGACGATATCAATCTCTTTTCCCATGAAGAATGTCTGCGCGACAAGCTGAAACAGGCCAAGAACTTCAAACATATAGAGGAAGAATCCAACAAGCAGCAGGCTTCCCGCATCCTGCAAAAGGTAGGCAAACAGACAATAGTCGTCAATCCTCCTTTCCCACCTATGACGGAAGAAGAGATAGATGCGTCGTTCGACCTGCCCTACACCCGCCTGCCCCATCCTAAATACAAAGGGAAGACGATACCGGCTTTCGAGATGATCAAGTTCTCGGTAAACATCCACCGGGGATGTTTTGGGGGCTGTGCTTTCTGTACGATCTCGGCGCATCAGGGAAAGTTTATCGCCTCACGAAGTAAAGAGTCCATATTGAAAGAAGTTAAGGAGATCACCCAAATGCCGGACTTCAAAGGATATCTGAGCGACCTGGGCGGCCCTTCGGCCAATATGTACCGGATGAAAGGGAAGAATCCGGATATCTGCGCCCAGTGCAAGAAACCTTCTTGCATCTCCCCTGTCATCTGCAAAAACCTGAATGCAGATCATACGCCGTTGTTAGATATATACAAAGAAGTGGACAGCATGCCGGAAATCAAACGTTCGTTTATCGGTAGCGGCATTCGCTATGACCTGCTCTTGCACCGGTATGCGGATGACAATCTGAACAAGGCAGCCCATACCTATATGGAGGAACTGATAGCTCACCATGTCTCCGGCCGCCTCAAAGTCGCACCCGAACATACGGAAGACAATGTCCTGAAGATGATGCGCAAACCTTCATTCGAGCTTTTCGGGCAATTCAAAAAGATATTCGACCGTGTAAACAAACAACACGGATTGAACCAGCAATTAATCCCTTATTTCATATCCAGCCACCCCGGTTGTACCGAGGCGGATATGGCAAACTTGGCTATCCAGACCAAGAAGCTGCATTTCCAACTCGAACAGGTACAGGATTTTACACCTACCCCTATGACACTGGCAACGGAGATGTACTACACAGGGTATCATCCCTATACATTGGAAAAGGTATATACGGCCCGCACGAAAGAACAAAAACTGGCACAACGTCAATTCTTTTTCTGGTACAAGCCGGAATTCCGCCGCCAGATAACACAAGCATTGCAACGAATCGGGAAAAAGGATTTAATAGGCAAGCTGTTTGGGAGGTAAGTCGCCAAGCAAGCAATAATAAGCATAAAGAGCCGGGTATGCAGATGACACGGAAAGAACGGATAAACATTCCATCCTATCCGCGTCTTGGCTCTTTTCCCTAAATACAACTTATTCCTTTACGGCAATCACTTCAATCTCCACCAGACCGTTCTTCGGCAATGTCTTGACTGCGACAGCAGAACGGGCCGGGAAAGTACCTTCGAACTGAGAAGCATATACTTCATTCATAGCAGCGAAATCACTCATATCGGCCAGGAATACGGTTGTCTTTACGACATCGTTGATGCTAAGGCCGGCTTCTTCCAGAATTGCATGTACATTCTTGAATGCCTGTACGGTCTGTTCTTTCACTCCTCCTTCTGCGAAATTGCCTGTTGCGGGGTCAAGACCCAACTGGCCGGAAGCAAACAGCATATTTCCTACTTGTACTGCCTGACTGTACGGACCGATAGCGGCAGGTGCGTTTTTTGTTGCGATAACTTTCTTCATTGTTTCTTTATTTTAATAACGTTATTGTGCTTGTTCATTCATCCGCTGGCGAACCACTTCATAGATCAGGATGGAAGAGGCGACCGATACGTTCAGCGAACCGATCGTACCGAACTGCGGAATCTTCACCATGCTGTCGCAGATACGAAGATTATCCATCGAAACTCCCGTATCTTCGGCTCCCATCACGATCGCCACAGGTCCGTCATATTTAATAGCCGTATAATTCTCAAAAGCTTTTTCACTGGCTGCATAGACTTTTACTCCGGACGCCTGTAAAAAACGGATGGCCTCCGTAATGCTTTTTTCCTTGCAGACAGACAATACATGGAGCGCACCGGCCGAGGTCTTAATCGCATCGGCATTCACCGTTACGCTTCCCCTTGAAGGAATCACGATCGCATCCACACCCGCACATTCGCAAGTACGGGCAATCGCACCGAAGTTACGGACATCCGTAACCCCATCCAACAACACGATAAACGGATTCTTTCCCTGCTCATATACAAACGGAATAATATTTTCCAGCCGTTCGTATGTGATAGCCGGGATAAAAGCTATTACTCCCTGATGATTCTTACGTGTCAAACGGTCGAGACGTTCGGCAGGCACACGCTGTACAGGTATATCACGTCCTTTCAGAACTTCAAACAATTCACGAGACAAGTCTCCCTGCAGTTCACGTTTCACCAATATTTTATCAATCTCCTTATCGGCCTGGATTGCCTCGATCACGGCACGGATGCCGAACACCATTTCGTTTTCTTTCATTATTCTATATCTTTTCCGTTTTCATCACCGGACTATTTCGATTTTTCCCGGCTTTATGCGGACAAAGATACAAAAGATTTACGCTTTTATTATATACTCTCGTATATATTAGCTATTGCTTTTCAGCTTATGCCGTGACGATGAATAAGCCCGGATCAAGAATAAAATACCGGTAATAATCAAAGCAGATGAAAGTCCGGTATAAAATACCGAAATAAAAGAGTTGGGAAGCAATTGGAAATGACGGATCGTAACACCGAAAGTAATCATAAAGATCATCACGATCCAGCCTTTCACATCAAAAAATGAAAAAGGACAGTTCTTTTCCCCTTTCTGGGAAATCCGCTCGGAATGTTTAACAAACAAACGGCGAAAGACAAACTGGAAGAAAAGCAGGAAAACAACAATTGCCTCTCCGACTTTAAACAGCCAGTAATGGGCATCGTTCAACCACGTGATGATGCCGATCCTTAAGATATTGATGCCAGCTATGATCCAAACGCATCCGGCTATCAAAAGCAGGGTGCGTCGGTTTACTCTAAATTCCATTATCAGATACTTTTCTCTATGCTCCGCCTGTCACTCGTACGTTGGCGGCTATTCGTGCGATCCTTGTCAGACCGTTTGTCCCTATCGTAATGCCTGTCTTTATCCCGATCCGGACGTTTCTTGTCAAATTTGTCCTTATCGTGCTTATTCTTGTGATGATCGGAACCGGGACGGCCTCCCTGATGGCTCGGACGATCGTATTTGCCGGGCTTCCACTGCCCATTGTCATGATGTGGACGGCCATTGTTATGATGTGGTTGAGGACGATCATATTTACCGGGATACCATTTGCCGTCGTCGAAACGGTCAAACCATCTATTGTTTGTATATTCCCATTGGCAATGCCAATAATGATCTTCATAACGATGGCACGCATTGGACGGACGGTAGTGCGGATAATGCGGATTATTGTACCAACCTCTCCAGTCATGGATGCGTGTCGGTGCCTCACGGACGAAACGCACATACAAACGAAACTGCGAAGGCGAAAGGATACGCTGTAATTTCCGGTCCCGTTCCATACGCAACTTATATATCTTCCGGGCAGACTGATCCCAATAGCGATAATGCTTGCGTGCTTCACGCTCGATCTTCTCTCCGTACCGATGAATGATCTTATGATACTCGGCAGCTTGACGGTTCGTCATGCGGATTGCCTGTTCCATCCAGAGGCAGTTCTGGCAATGGGGTTCATTCCATCCGAAACTGATCCAAAATTGTGCATGTCCCTGCAAGCTGCAAAAAAGGATCGCTATTAATAGAATACTCAATTTCTTCATGTCTCTCAATTTTAAATTAGCACTTACACTCTGTTGCTATTATGACCGGATCGCGATGAAAAGGTTTAAATCTTTGATTTCAACAGCTCTTTCGCATTTGCAATAGAAGCACTGGTCAACGAAGCACCGCTCAGCATACGCGCAATCTCTTTTACACGCTCTTCTTTATTCATTTTCCTGATACGGGTTACGGTCCTTTCATCCGTATCCTCCTTATAAACAAAATAATGGTCTTTCCCTTTTGCTGCGATCTGGGGGAGATGGGTAATGGCAAAAACCTGCATCTTCGTACCTAGTTCCTGCATGATATCCCCCATTTTAGCGGCTATATCCCCGGAAACCCCCGTATCCACTTCATCAAAGATAATGGCAGGCAACGCCGTAAATCCGGCAATCATCGCCTTGATACATAACATCAGGCGGGAGATTTCGCCTCCGGATGCCGTCTGGGCCACCGGTTGCAGTTCCGCACTCTTATTGGCGGAAAACATAAACCGGATTTCATCCATTCCATCGCTTTCCGGTTCCTGTTTAGGTACGAAATCGATCGCAAATCGCATATTCGGCATGCCTAAAGGGACAACCATTTCTACCAATTGGGAAGCGATGGCTTTCGAGGCGATCTTACGCTGCTCGCTCAATACGGCTGCCTGTTGAAGCAGTTCCTGGTGAGAGACTTCCAACTGCTTTTTCAACGATTCGATCTGTTCATCAAAAGAATCGATCTCCTTCAGCTGCTTATTATATTTATCCAGCAACTCCATCAGCTCTTCGACTTTGGAAACCCGGTGTTTCTGTTCCAAGGTGTATAACGTATTAAGACGTTCGTTCACCCAATCCAAGCGCTCAGGATTAAATTCTATGTCCTCCTTCAGGACTTCCGTTTCGGAAGCCAGGTCGTTCATATCGGTATAGGCAGAACGCAGACGCTCGGCTATTTCTTTCGCTTTCGGATAATAACGTTCCAGACTGTCTGCGGTGGAAAGGGCCTCTTTTATCAGTTGGACAGCTCCTTGTTCCTCCCCGTCCAGCAATCGGGTTATCTTATAAAGAGAACCTTTTATCTCTTCGGCATGAGAAAGGGTTTCCAGCTCCTGTTCCAGTTCTTCCTGTTCACCAGCAACCAAACCGGCATCGGCCAACTGCTCCAACTGAAAACGTACATAGTCTTCCTCCTGCTTGGTCTGGAGAGCCTTTTCGGTCAACTCTTTCAGTTCCTTTTTCAGAGACAGGTATCGGCTGTATTCCTTTCGGTAAAGAATCAACAGGATATCGTTTTCGGCCATTACATCGATTACTTTCAGCTGAAACCGGTTATCTCCCAACAAAAGATTCTGGTGCTGCGAATGGATATCGATCAGCCGGCTTCCCAATTCCTTCACTACAGAAAGCGGGACAGGCGAATCGTTTACGAAAGCACGGGATTTACCTGATGCAAACAATTCCCGGCGAAGAATGCAAATCTCCGCATCATACTCCAAGTCATTCGTAAGAAAAAATTCTTCCAATTTATATCGGGAGACATCAAAGACTGCTTCTATCACACACTTTTCAGAACCGTTCTTAATACTCTTTCCATCCGCACGCTGTCCCAAGACCAGGGATAGGGCCCCCAATATAATAGACTTTCCTGCACCCGTCTCGCCGGTTATCACAGAAAAACCTTTATCAAACTTAATGTCCAAGCTGTCTATCAGAACAAAGTTACGTATAAATAAAGACTTCAGCATAGCTATTCCAGATTACTTTTTAAGCGATTCCATACGCGTCGTGAGAGCAGGATACAGATTGGACAACATTTTATAACCTTCCTGCTTTTCCTGTGTAGTTGCTTTCGAATAGATCAAAACGACTTCATCCAGTTTGGAATCAGCGAACATCTGAAGCAACGGAGATGTCGGCCGGGCACTTTTCACCTGTTCCAGAACCGGGAGCAGACCGATTATAGTCGTACGTCCACGATCCGGATTTGCAGCCATTTCATCGAGCCCCTTACGATGATAATTATACCACATGTCCCGGAACAGTTCCGAAGTATTGTCCGTCAGAGCCGTTGCCAAAGCATGGCGGTTACGGTCGTTTTCAAAAGCTTTCCACCCTGTCCATGTAGGTTGCGCCTGTGCCAGGCTCACAATCTGCATGGCCTGTTCGAGGAAAGCAGTGCCACCTTTCGGAGAAAAACTGTCGAAATCCAGTCCGAGGATCGTATAGATATAAAAAACAACCGTTGCAATCAGATTGCTGTTCAATGTATTTTCCGTATATTCCAACGGTTCGAATTCGGTATAGTCGAAAGAGAGTTCCGTATCACGATAATTCAGCAACGTAGTCGTATAGCTGGAATTATATACCGGACGGCGGGCCTGCACTTGTATCTCGCCTTTAAAACTATTGTCCGATACCATTTCGTTGATGATGAGAGTCATGGAACAGTCGATACGTTCGTTCATGGCAAAAGTAGCATCCGTCCACTTTTTGTTATTGACGAAATCATTCAATGCATCCTGCAAGGTTTTGAATACCTGTTTATTCGTACTCTGTACCTTATCACTGTTTATAGTGATGCGGGCATTCAGCTCCTGCGCCTTACCTATAAAGGGAGCAGCTCCCAACAAGCATATGCATAACAATTTCTTAATCATTCTCATTTTAATAATGTTGCCAATTTATTTACAATATCAACGGCCACCTCCTGTTTGCTCTTCAACGGATAAGCAATCGTCCCGCCTTCCTTGTCGATGATCGTGATCTTATTCGTGTCGCAACGGAAACCGGCACCTGCATCCTTTAAAGAATTCACCACGATAAAATCGAGGTTTT
>OGKC01000223.1_pt1 | contig 20763 bp, 13 predicted proteins | sample 1572411 | NCBI WGS metagenome assembly OGKC01 (sample SAMEA2582157, study PRJEB24529) | metagenome
TGATGATGATATTCTTCAAATCCGCCCCGGATACATTTTGGAATACGCTTAGCCCAAACTCCGGTATTACTGCAAGTACATGGTCGAATATATCCGCTTGAATTCCTTCATATTCGACCCATACCTTATTGGATGAGAAGCAATAAAGTTCGATGGGAATACCTGTATCAGTCGGTTGTAGATGCCTTACCATGCAGACTAATTCCTTACTTACTTCCGGGAGGCTTCTTAGGTAACGTACGAGATAAGCACGGAAGACACCCAGATTTGTTTGTCTACGTCCGTTCACCCAAATGGAACTATCGATATGATGTTCTTCATTATATTCATCTAATTCCTGTTCTTTTCCATCGATGTAATCCGTGATAAGAGAGATCTTACGAAATTTCTCTAGCATTTCCGGGGTACAAAAATGTACGCTGTTCATATCGATATTGATAGAGCGCTTGATACGGCGGCCCGGGGATTCGCTCATACCTCTCCAGTTTTGGAAAGCGTCGCTTACTAAGGCGTAAGGAGGGATGGTCGTAATGGTATTGTCAAAGTTTCTTACTTTCACGGCGTTCAATGTCACCTCGATAACCGTGCCGTCCGCACCATATTTACTCATCGTGATCCAGTCTCCGGCCCGGAGCATATCATTGGCGGATAATTGGATGCCGGCAACGAAACCTAAGATCGTATCCTTAAAGACCAACATCAAGATAGCGGCAGACGCACCCAATCCGGCCAGTAAAGAAACCGGGGATTTATTGATAAGAATACTGATAATCAATATCACCCCAATAAAGAAAACCGTAACCTGCAAGATCTGTATGAAGCCTTTTAACGGCTTGTTCTTAAAGGAATCTTTTTTATTATAGATCTCGTGGATCAGATTTAAGGAAGCGTTTATAAACCTTAAAGAAACCGCTATGATATAAATCTGACAAAGTTTTTGGAGTACTATTAAAATCTTCGGTGTCTCTTCGGCTGAGAAGGCGAATGGTAACAATATATAAATCAATATGGCCGGGATCATATGCATCATCTTATTGATGATCTTACGATCCACGATTAAATCATCCAGTTGATTTTTCGTCTTCCTCGCTAATCGTTTGAACATACCTAGGAAAATATACCGGCAACTATAATCGATCCCAACGGTGACGGCTATAATAAGTAATAAGATCACTATATTGTCTAGGTAACTGGAATTTTCGCTTATCAACCCCATTTGAACTAATAAATTATATACCCATTCTTGTATCTTGCTCATAAATACGATTTTAAACTTTAAGTAGACAATCCGGAGACGAAGATAGGAAAAATAATCCGAACACGTACTTTAGTCTGAATATTGATATACTTTCAATTCAAATTTAGGAATCATAGCGAAGAAATGGTCGAATATATCCGACTGGATCCGTTCATATTCTTTCCATATTTTATTCCGGGAGAAGAAATAAATCTGGACGGGAACACCATATTCCGTGGATTGAAGTTGGCTGATAATTAAATCCAAATCTTGATTTACGACAGGAAGACTTGTCAGATAACGCTCTACATATACACGGAATACTTGGGAGTTTGTAGGTACTACATCCTTATCCGGTTGGTAATCCGCTAATAAAGGAATTTCCTTGCGGAAGGTATCTAGCATCTCCGGCGTACAGAACTTGATCGTATTCAAATCGAGATAAATGGACTTCATAACCCTGCGTCCTCCAGACTCAACCATCCCGCGCCAGTTTTGGAAAGAACTATTCACTAGATTATAAGGCGGGATTGTCGAGATCGTATTATCGAAGTTCTGAACTTTCACGGTGTTTAGGGTTATTTCTTGAACAATACCGTTCGCATTGGCAGAAGGCATCGTGATCCAGTCGCCGGGGCGCAACATATCATTCGCCGAAAGCTGTATACCTGCCACGAAACCTAATATGCTATCTTTAAAGACCAACATAAGAATAGCTGCCGATGCACCTAATCCGGCGAAAAGGGTAGCCGGGGATTTATTGACGAGAATCGCTATAATGACAATGCCGCCAACGAAGAAAACAAGCACTTGTAATACTTGTATAAAACCTTTCATCGGCCTGTTTTTCATTTTCTCCTGTTGGTTAAACAAATCCAGCATCATTAAGAGAAGACCGTTGAGCGCTAACAGCAGGGAAAATATGATATAGATCGCGCAAATCTTCTGGGAAATGAATAATAATTCCTTTCCTCGGATAAAAGCCATCGGGAGCAAAACATATACTAAAATGCCGGGAATCGTATGTACGAGATAATGTACGACCTTACGTTTAATTAATAACGTATCCCATTTATAATGCGTATGCTTAACGATACTACGTACCCCTCCGACAAAAATAGCTTGGCATAAATAATCTAATCCGATAGCGACCGCCACTAGTAAGATGGCGATGATCGCCTCGTCAAATGTGTTCGCTATTTTCTCGTCTACACCCCATCCGGTGAGGACTTTGTTCATCCAACTACCTAAATTTATCATAATAATCGTTTTTTGATATAACACTACTCTTAAAAATAGGTTCAATCCTACGTTAAATTTGCCCTTTTGTTAAGATTGCTTGTAAATGTAAGCGTATTAATCCAATTGAAAAATGTATCTTTGTGAAATAATATAAACTTAAATGGATTCCATGAGATCTCTGTTGTCAACCTCAGATTTTCTACAGGTACGAGAGCATAAATTAAGTAATGATTTGACGGTATGGTTGAATGAGGACCATAGCCAACCTAAGATATTCGGAGCCGTAGTTGTAAAAGCCGGAGCTAAAGATTCCCCTAACACAGGTATCGCGCATTATTTCGAGCATATGATGTTTAAAGGAACGGATAAGATCGGGACGATCGACTATGAGTCCGAGAAAGTCTTGCTGGACATTATCGCCGAGAAATATGACGCTTTGGCGGATACCGAGGATCCCAAGATGCGTGCCCATTTGCAGCAAATCATTAACGACCTGAGCGTACGTGCCGCTGAGTATGTAATACCGAATGAGTTCGACCGGTTGATCTCTCGTTTCGGTGGTACGAAGTTGAATGCCGGGACTTCTTACGACTATACATTATATTTCAATACATTCTCTCCGCAATATATCTCCCAATGGGCCGAGATCAATAGTGAGCGTTTGGTAAATCCCGTATTTCGTCTTTTCCAGAGTGAGCTGGAGACGGTCTATGAGGAAAAGAACATGTATGGAGATACGATGGCTAGTGTCGCCATCGAGAAATTGACAGAGCGTTATTTCTATCCGCATCCGTATGCTTATCCGATTATCGGAAGTGCGGAGAACTTGAAGAATCCCCGTCTTTCGGAGATGCGCCGGTTCTTCGAGAAATACTATGTCGCTTCCAATATGGGATTGATCTTAAGCGGGGATTTCGATACGGAGGAGGTCTTGCCAATCTTGGAATCTACTTTTTCACGGATACGAAAAGGGAAGCCGCCTCACCGGGATATTGTTACATTACCGCCATTCAAGGGACGGGAGAAGGTGAGCGTACGTATTCCTATGCCTTTCGTGAAAATTATGGCATTGGGATTCCGGGGAGTTCCCGCGAATCATCCGGATCAAGTTGCGCTCAATATCGCCGTATCTTTATTGAATAACTCCAATGGTACGGGATTTTTGGATAAGCTGACGGTAGATCATAAGGTGATGGGTGCGATGGCGGTTAACCAAAGTATGAATGAGGCTGGAATATTAGGCTTGTTGGTATTTCCGAAGTTCTTTTTCCAGACCTATGCGGCAGCCGAGAAATTAGTATGGAAACAAATCAACCGCATTAAGGAGGGGGATTTTAGCGATGAGATGTTTCAAAGCTTGAAATTGGAACAGAAACGCGAATATGCCTCCAAATTGGAAGACATAAACTCAAGGGCCGAGGTGATGATGCGTATTTTCTCTCAAGGGAAAAGCTGGCAGGATTATTTGGATGAGGTCACCCGTATCGATGCCTTGTCGAGAGAAGACGTGATTGAGATCGCCAAGAAATATTTTACGGAGAATTATATGTACGTCACGAAGAAGACCGGACGCTATCCGAAAACGATCTTGCCCAAGCCGGATTATTCACCGATTATACCGAAGAACTCCGATGCTTCCTCCGCTTATGTGGAACGTCTGGAAAAGATACCCGTACAAGAATTGAAACCGCATTTTCTCGATTTTGAGAAAGACGCCGAGGTCGTATCCTTGCGTCCGCTTGTCACGTTGTATAAGACTCATAATTCCGTAAATGATATATTCTCGCTGACACTATCTTATGGAGTGGGGCAGTTGGAGCTTCGTGATCTTGATAAATTGTCCGCTTATCTACCTTTCGTAGCGACGGAATCGATGTCTTTTGAGGTCTTTCGGGGTAAATTGCAGGAACTTGGTAGTACATTGACTTTTGATTCCACGGATTCTGAGTTTCTGGTGGTGGTGAATGGTTTTGATGGGCATTTTACCCAAACAATGGCTTTGGTCGGCGATTTCTTGCGGCACGCCAAGCCAGATGACAAGAAGTTACGGCAGATTGTGGACGAGGCGAAGGTAACGGAGAAATCGTTGTTCAATTCCAGCGAGAACGTAGCCGATATGCTGTTAGAGAAAGTCAAATTTGGGGAGCAATCCCGTTATTTGACTAAATTATCGTTCGCTGAAATCAAGAAACTAAAAGGAAAGATGTTGCTGGACACTTTCAGTAAGGTACGTTCGGTCGCTTGTAACCTGCATTATTGTGGTACATTGTCTATGGAGGAGGCCGCCCGGCAGATCAAGCAGCATTTACCCTTGGAGGAGGTAAGTATTCCATCGAACTCTCCCTATATCCGTGATCTTATGACGTATGATAAGCCGACTGTCTTTTTCATGGACATGGAGGATGTCACGCAAAGCATAATCTATGCCTATATGTATATCGATCCGTTGAAGGCTAAGGAAGATCGTCCTATTTCCCGGTTGTTTAGTGCTTATTTCGGAGGGGATATGTCATCCTTGATGTTTCAGGAGATCCGTGAGTTTCGTTCGTTCGCTTATCAAGTAAATGCCCGTTTGAAACATCCTCCTTTGAATCGATCGGAGAAGCCCGCTAGTTTCGTGATGAAATTGGCTACACAGACGGATAAGATGATCGATGCGATGGAAGTGTTGGAGAATTTGGTGCATGATATGCCGGAACGTCCGGAACGGGTGGAGTCGGTGAAGCAGACGATTCGTAATTGGGTGAATAATGAATATCCTACTAGTCGCTCCCTTTCCTTGAAGATCGCCGGTTTCCGGCGTGAAGGGTACGAGAGCGATCCGAACAAGGATTATCTGGAGGTTATCGATCGGATGACTATGGAGGATATCCTTCGTTTTTATAGGGAGAATATACAAGATCATTTAATGATATATGCGATAGTCGGTAATTCAAAGAGTATGGATATGGAGAAACTCTCTAAATTCGGACAGATCGTTAAGGTAACAAAGAAAGACATTTATAGGTAATGTATAGTAAGGAGGAACTGAAGAATCTCAAATTGGAGTTTTGGGAAAGCTTCGCCGCTTTTTGTGAGGTGCAACCCTATTTGCGGGGGCGTAAGAAAATTTGGACATTATATGATACGAAGGTAAAGGGCGTTGAGTTGAAATTCGACGCGAACCGCCAAGGGGCTTACGTTATTCTTGAGGTAAACCACCGTAGCGAGGATTTACGTCTGGAAATGTTTGAGCGCCTGACTTGGTATAAAGAGACGTTGGAACAGGATTTTCCCGAAGGCTTGATCTGGGATATTTGTTTTGTCCGTGAGAATGGCCGACAAGTGGCCCGTATCTATGTAGCAAAAGAAGGATTGGATTTGCATCGGAGAGCGCATTGGGGAGATTTTTTCACTTTTATGGCTAGCCAGATGTATTTGTTGGAACGAAATTTTATGGGTATAGCAGAATACTTAAGAGAATAATTACGAGATATGAATCTAAAGGTATTTATCGGAGCTTGCGTACTGTCCGGTCTGGTTGCTTGTAGCTCTGTTAAACAAGATGAGGCCGGTTTGTCCCGGCCCGGTGTGAGCCTTGAGCTAGCTCAATTCCGGAAGGAGCATTTCTCAAATGTCCGTTATAATCTTTTCTTCTCGATCCCGGAATCTCGTGACGAGGCGATCCGGGGAAAAGTGGAGCTATCCTTGCGATTAGACGAGAAACAGCCGCTTATTATTGATTTCCGCGGAGAACCGGAGCAAGTGACCTCCGTAACCTTGAACGGAGGAGATATTCCCTATGAAGTGAAAGATGAGCATATCGTGATTGCCTCAGATTGGGTAGCGGTGGGAGAGAACCGGGTAGCGATCACTTTTACTCCGGCGGATCAATCCTTGAATCGACGGGATGAGTTCCTGTATACGTTATTGGTTCCGGACCGGGCACGTACGGTATTCCCTTGTTTTGACCAGCCGGATATGAAGTCGTTTTTTACCTTGACCTTGGAAGTTCCTTCCACTTGGCAGGCTGTGGCGAATGGCGCTATCACACAAACGGATAGTACGAGCGTCTCCGGTCGGAATCGTATTTCTTTCAAGGAGACGGAACCGCTTAGTACCTACCTGTTCTCATTCGTGGCCGGTAAACTGACTCGGGAGGTTTATTCCCGGAACGGGCGGGATATCTCTATTTATCATCGGGAGACGGATCCGAAAAAGATCGCTCAATGCCCAGCCATCGCCGATGAGGTGTTCGACGCGTTGGAATGGCAGGAAGACTTTACTGGTATTCCTTATCCTTTCGCTAAATATGACGTGATTATCTTACCCGGTTTCCAATATGGGGGTATGGAACATACGGGTGCTACTTTATATACGGATCGTCGGATGTTTCTGGATGAGCATCCTACCTTAAATGAGCGATTGAGTCGGAGTTCCTTGATCGCGCATGAAACCTCTCATATGTGGTTTGGCGATTATGTAACGATGAAATGGTTTGATGATGTATGGATAAAAGAGGTTTTCGCTAATTATTTTGCTTCCCGTATCGTAGAACCTTTATATCCGGACGTGAATCACCGGTTGAATTTTATTCGGGATTATATTCCCGCATCTTATTCGGAAGACCGTACGTCAGGTGCGAATCCGATCAAGCAAGATTTGGATAATTTGCGGAACGCCGGTTTGGTATATGGTAATATCATCTATGATAAATCTCCCGTGGTTATGGAAATGTTGGTACGTGTTCTGGGAGAAGAGGCTTTCCAGCAGGGAATCCGTGAGTACTTGACTACTTATGCGTATGGGAACGCTACGTGGGAGGGCTTGATCCGTATCTTGAATAAATATACGGAAGAGGATCTGGCCGCTTGGAGTGAGGTGTGGGTGAATCAGAAGGGTATGCCGGAGATTACGGCTTCGGTTAAGGACGGCGAGTTGGTCGTAGAGCAGCGTGATCCGTTGGGCCGGGGTTTAAAATGGCCGCAAGAATTAACCTATCGGGTGATCTGTGGAACGGATTCGGAAGAAATCCCGGTTTCTCTCGAAGGAAACTCTGATTCCTTCCGAATGAAATTAAGTTTTCTTCCGAATGGAAATTGTGTCATTCTTCCGAATACAAATGGGCGTGGCTATGGCTTCTTTAAAATAACAGAGGGGGAGTCTTCCGGTCTATGGTCTGTGCTTCGCTTATCGGAAGATGAGGTGTTGAAGGGATCTTTGCTGATTACCCTTTATGAGAATCTTCGTTGGAAAACGATTTCTCCACAAGGGTTCCGTGATGAAATGTTAGCGTATTTACCGAATGAGTCTAATTCTTTATTGTTCTCGATGGCTTTAAGCTATTTAGGAGATTGCCAGCGGATATTCCCGTCGGATTCTCGTCCGTTGGAACAGGCCTTGTGGAAGATCGTGACAACGAATCCCGTATCCCAACATCGCTTGCAGGCGTTTCGTTTGTATCGTTCGATAGCGGATTCGGAGGAGGCGGTACAACGTCTGTATACGTTATGGCAGGAACGGAAAGCTCCGAAAGATTGCGCATTGAGCGAGAGTGATTATATTGGCTTGTCCTATATATTGGCGATACATTTGCCGGAAAAAGCGGATAAGATTATCGCTACGCAATTATCCCGCATACAGAATCCGGACCGGAAGAAGGAGTATCAATTTATCTCCCCATCCGTATCGCCCCGTAAAGAGGAACGTGACAGTGTCTTCGCTTCCTTGTTGATCGCCGGGAATCGTAGGGTGGAGCCATGGGCCTCTTCCGCTCTCGCTAATTTGAACCATCGCCTACGAGAACAAGAGTCGGTCGCTTATATCCGTCCGGCCTTGGAAGCGATGCCGGAAGTACAGCGGACTGGCGATATCTTTTTCCCCACCGCTTGGGTTCGCTCCTTGCTTTCCGCCCATACATCGAAGGAAGCTCGGGAAGAAGTTGATGCGTTTTTTACCGCGCATCCGGACTTCCCCTTGATGCTTTCCAATAAGATTAAGCAGCAAGCGAGTCATTTGTATTAAAGTAAATCATTATATTTGTCCTTGAGAACGAATTAATAAGAAAGGAGCATTTGTATGACGGCAATGGAACTAAAATGCCTAAAGATGGATTTGGTCGAAGAATTGTTAAGCATCGATGAGACAGAGATCAACTTGCTCTAACATCTACGACAAAGCAGAACGTGAATCTATAAGCTTGAAAGAGATAGAAGAGTTGCTTCGTAAGAACGGATTGAAGTAATATCGATATTGTGATAATATTTTGTCAGAAATATTTGTTCTTTCAATTATTATTGTAACTTTGCGACGTAAATAACAAAAGAAATGAAAATAACGACTACATTATATCACCATCATCATTACAGCGGGCAATAGTTCGGTGGGCTGAATGGTATGTATGTACTCATGATAAAAAGATAAAGGCTTGCCGTTTTGCGGTAAGCCTTTTTTTGTTGATATTTATAATATAAAAATAAGATATAGTTATGTTGAGAATTGCGGTACAATCGAAAGGCCGTCTGTACGACGAGACCATGATGTTGCTTGAAGAAGCAGGTATTAAACTAAACAGGGGCAAACGCATCCTGTTATTATCGGCAAAAGGTTTTCCGGTAGAGGTATTATTCCTTCGTGATGATGATATTCCTCAGTCTGTAGCTAACGGTGTGGCGGATATTGGTATTGTCGGAGAGAACGAGTACGTAGAGAAAGGGCAAGAGGCGAAATTGATCAAGCGTCTGGGCTTTAGTAAGTGCCGTCTATCCTTAGCGATCCCCAAAGATGAGGAATATAAGGGAGCTGAGTGGTTTGAGGGAAAAACGATCGCTACTTCCTATCCTGCGATCCTACGGTCTTTCTTGGAGGAGAGAGGCGTGAAGGCGGATATTCATGTAATCAGCGGCTCTGTGGAAATCGCCCCGGGCATTGGTTTGGCGGACGCTATCTTTGATATCGTAAGCTCCGGTAGTACTTTGGTAAGCAATCAATTGAGAGAAGTGGAGGTAGTCCTTCCTTGTGAGGCTTTATTGATCGCCAACAATAATCTGTCCAAAGAGAAACTGGAGATCTTGGATGAGCTTCTATTCCGCTTTGAAGCGATTCAAGTCGCCGAGGGCAAGAAGTACGTGTTGCTGAACGCTCCGAAAGAAAAGCTGGATGAGATTATCGAGGTGCTTCCCGGTATGAAGAGCCCGACCATAACGCCTTTGGCAAACGATGAATGGGTCTCTGTTCAATCCGTGATCGCCGAGAAGCATTTCTGGGAAATTATTGGTAAACTAAAATCATTGGGGGCTGAAGGTATCTTAGTGCTTCCGATCGAGAAAATGATTGTATAATATGGAGATTATAAAATATCCCGGACGTGAGGAATGGAGCTCACTAATCAAACGTCCCGCATTGGATGTAACCACCTTGTTCGATACGGTCCGTACGGTATTGGACGAGGTACGTGAGCAGGGTGACATCGCCGTAAAAGCGTATGAGGAAAAGTTTGATAAGGTGCTCCTTTCTTCCCTTCAAGTCTCGGAAGAGGAGATGCGGGAAGCGGATGCCTTGGTCGCTGAGGACTTGAAACAGGCGATCCGTACGGCAAAGGCGAATATCGAGAAGTTCCATGCCTCGCAGCGTTTCGAGGGAAAGAAAGTGGAGACTACCCCGGGAGTCACTTGTTGGCAGAAAGCGGTAGCGATTGAGAAAGTCGGTTTATATATTCCGGGCGGAACGGCGCCTTTGTTTTCCACGGTATTGATGTTGGCAGTGCCCGCACGTATCGCCGGCTGCAAGGAGATCGTATTATGTACGCCACCGAACCGGGAAGGGAAAGTACATCCCGCTATCCTGTTCGCCGCAGAGGTCGCAGGTGTAAGTAAGATATTCAAGGCTGGAGGAATCCAAGCGATAGCGGCGATGGCCTATGGGACGGAATCGGTCCCCAAGGTGTATAAGATCTTTGGCCCCGGTAATCAATACGTGACGGCGGCAAAGCAATTAGTAAGCCTGAAAGAGGTCGCCATTGATCTGCCCGCCGGACCATCCGAGGTAGAGGTGATTGCGGACGAGACGGCGAATCCCGATTTTATCGCCGCCGATTTCCTCTCGCAGGCCGAGCATGGAGTGGATAGCCAAGCGATCCTCGTAACCGCTTCGGAAACGATCGTGGAACCCGTGGCCCGTGCCATCCAAGAGCAACTCGATCGTTTGCCTCGAAAGGAAATTACCGAGAAATCATTAGCGCACAGCCGTATCATCGTATTGAAAGATTCGCAGGAAGTCGTAGACTTCACGAACCAATACGCTCCCGAACACTTGATTATCCAGACGGCGGATTACACCGCTATCGCGGAGCGAATCGAGAACGCCGGCAGTGTCTTTATGGGTCCATATACTCCGGAAAGTGCAGGCGATTATGCTTCCGGCACGAATAATACCTTGCAGACCAACGGCTATGCCAAGGCATATAGCGGCGTGAACTTGGATAGTTTCATCAAGAAGATCACTTTCCAAGAGATCACTTCCGATGGTATCCGTGCCTTGGGTAGTACGATCCAAACCATGGCGGCCAACGAGCAGCTGGATGCTCACCGCAACGCAGTAACAATTAGATTGAACACGATATGAAAGACCTAAAAGATTTAGTAAGACCGAATGTCTGGAATTTGAAACCGTATTCATCCGCACGTGATGAGTTTCATGGGGATGCCTCCGTTTTTCTGGACGCGAATGAGAATCCGTGGAATATGCCGTATAACCGTTATCCCGATCCCTTGCAGTGGAAATTGAAGGATCGTCTGGCCGTGTTGAAAGGCGTGGACCGTAGCTCGATCTTCTTGGGCAATGGCAGTGACGAGGCCATCGATCTGGTGATCCGTGCTTTTTGCGAGCCGGGGTTGGATAGTGTAGTGACGATCTCGCCGTCGTATGGCATGTATGAGGTGGCAGCGAATGTAAATAACGTGGAATGCCGTAAGGTTTCTTTGGACGAAAACTTTGATTTGGATGCGGAAGCCGTATTGGAATCGGCGGACGAGTGGACAAAAGTGATCTTCCTATGTTCTCCGAATAACCCTAGTGGCAACAGTCTGGATCGTGGCTCGATCTATAAGATCTTGAAGAATTATGAAGGAATCGTGGTGATCGATGAGGCTTATATCGACTTCTCCGCTTATCCCTCTTTCTTGAAGGAATTATCCGGGTTCCCGAATCTGATCGTTCTTCAAACCTTGTCGAAAGCGTGGGGAGCGGCGGGTATTCGTTTGGGTATGGCATTCGCCTCTCCGGAGATTATCGGTGTCTTGAATAAGATCAAATATCCGTATAACGTCAACCAGCTTACACAGGAGAAAGCTTTGGAGCTCTTGAACGACGAGGCGACCATGAAGCACCAAGTGAACGAGATCCTCACGGAGCGTAACCGGCTGGAGAAGATCCTGTCCGAGCCTCCTTTCTCCTATCAAGTATATCCTTCGGACGCTAATTTCTTGTTGGTGAATGTCGCCAAGGCGGATGCCATGTATAATGGGCTCGTGAAGAAAGGGATCGTAGTGCGTAACCGTAGCAACGTGCAGAAATGCCGGGGTTGCCTTCGTATTACGATCGGTACGCCGAAAGAGAATGATAGCTTATTGAACGCGATGAAAAACATGAAATTATGAGCACGAGGAAAAGAGCGTTGTTTATCGACCGGGACGGCACGCTTGTAAAAGAGCCGCCCGTAGATTATCAATTGGATAGCTTGGAGAAACTAGAGTTTGTCCCGAAGGTGATGCGTAACCTCTATTTCATTCGCGAGCGGTTGGATTTCGAGTTCGTGATGGTCTCCAACCAAGACGGGCTGGGAACGCCCTCTTTCCCGGAGGAGACTTTCTGGCCTGCCCATAACTTGATGCTAAAGACGCTGGAAGGAGAGGGGATCGTATTCGACGATATCTTGATCGATCCTTCCTTTCCCGAGGATAATTCCCCGAATCGTAAGCCTCGTACGGGAATGCTCACGAAATATATGACCGGTGAATACGATCTGGAGAATAGTTTCGTGATCGGGGACCGCCTTACGGATATGGAGTTGGCCCATAATCTGGGCGCTAAAGGTATCTGGTTGCGCCCGGAGGAGGGAGCGGAGAGTGAGTTGGCGGCTTACGCTACCTCATTGTCTCCCGCCTATATCACGGATGATTGGGATAAGATCACCGAGTATCTGTTTGCCGGCGAGCGTCGTGCGGTCGTACGGCGTGCCACGAAGGAGACGGACATCTATGTGGACTGGAATCTGGATGGAACCGGAAAGACATCGATCTCTACCGGGCTTGGTTTCTTCGATCATATGTTGGATCAGATCGGTAAGCATTCCGGTACGGATCTGACGGTACGGGTAAAAGGCGACCTGGAGGTCGACGAGCATCATACGATAGAGGATACGGCGATTGCCCTTGGCGAGGCGATGCTGAAAGCGCTGGGTGATAAGCGAGGGATCGAGCGTTATGGCTATTGCCTTCCGATGGACGATTGCTTGTGTAGTGTGGCGCTGGATTTCGGTGGCCGTCCTTGGTTGGTTTGGGACGCTGAGTTCCACCGTGAGAAAGTGGGAGATATGCCTACGGAGATGTTCCTCCATTTCTTCAAGAGCTTGAGCGACGCTGCCCGCATGAATTTGAATATCCGTGCCGAGGGTACGAACGAGCATCATAAGATAGAAGGTATCTTCAAGGCTTTGGCCCGCTCGATCAAGATGGCGATCCGACGAGATATTTATCGGTTTGAGCTACCGAGTACGAAAGGGCTCTTGTAATCTGTAAAAAACACTACTGTATTTGTGCACGAATACAGTAGTGTTTTAGTCTGAATACTATTGTGTTTATCCACAAACACTATAGTGTTTTCGACTCAGATTCTATGACATCAGATAAACCGATAAAAGCCTATAGAGGATATTCCTCGAAAGCATATAGAACCGTGGAGAGATACCTTTCTCCTGTGTCCGGAAGCAACGCCACGATCGTTTTTCCCTCATTCTCCGGAAGTTTAGCTAGTTCCACGGCGGCGTATACAGCGGCGCCGGAAGATATTCCTACCAGCAACCCTTCCTTCCCGGCCAGTTCGCGGCTGGTACGGATAGCGTCATCGTTCGTTACTTGCAGGATATTGTCAACTACCTCCCCGTTGTAGGTCTTGGGGATAAATCCGGCTCCGATGCCCTGTATCTTGTGCGGGCCGGGCTTACCCCCGGAAAGTACCGGTGAATCGCTAGGCTCTACCGCTACGATTTGTACGTTCGGGTTGTGAGCTTTCAATCCGGCACCGACACCGCTGACCGTGCCTCCGGTTCCTACGCCGGCTACGAACAGGTCTACTTTACCATCCGTATCACGCCAGATCTCCTCGGCGGTCGTGCGGATATGCATGGCCGGGTTGGCGGGATTCTCGAATTGTTGTAGGATGATGCAACCGGGAGTCGCGTCACGCAGTTCCTCCGCTTTGGCGATGGCTCCTTTCATGCCTTCCGCCCCGGGGGTGAGGACGAGCCGGGCACCTAACGCTTTCAATAAGTTACGACGCTCGGCACTCATGGTATCCGGCATGGTCAGGATTAATTTGTAGCCTTTCGAGGCGGAGACAAAAGCGAGTCCGACTCCGGTATTACCGCTGGTCGGTTCGATAATGGTAGCGCCGGGTCTCAACAAGCCTTTAGCCTCGGCTTGAAATATTCCAGCTTGCCGATTACTTGGGCTTTAAGGCCCTTGCTCGCGTTGAAATTAGAGAACTCCAACAGGGGAGTGTTGCCGACAAGGTCGGTCAGTTGTCTTGCTATTCTTGCCATATACAAATGAATTTTGTTGTTTCTGGATTCTTTTATTTATATGACAAAGATAGTGGATGGATTGTTTACGGCATATACCATAAACCGGGTATTTTTTTACCTCCTTCTATGCGTCACGCACAAAAGGAGGTTACAATCATAATTATATACAAGTCTGAAAGGACTCTCTTTAATGTCTGCCTCCTCCTAAGGCTTGTTAGAGGTTTACGGTGGCTTGAAACTCGTCAAAACGATCCGTTACTTGGGAGAGCTGGGCGCTGAGCAGGGTTTGCTGTGCCGTGAGCACTTCCAAATAAGTAGTGTTTCCATGCGTCATCAGCAATTGGGTGCTACGCACGGCATCTTCAAGCGATTCGATTTGGTGTGTACGCAAGTCGATCTTTCCCTTTGCGGTCTGGGCTTGGGTAAGTGCGTCGTTCACCTCTTTTCCGGCGTTGAGCACGGTTTGTTGGAAAGTGAGCTTGGCCTCCTCTTGCTGCGCTTTCGCTATTTTCAATTGGGCGATATTCGCTCCTTTGTTAAATAGCGGTTGCGTGAGGGAGCCGACCGCCGATAGTAATAGTTTACCCGGATTTACGATGTAACTGCCTGCGCTGTTTGTCCACCCTGCGCTGCCGCTAAGACGTAGCGAGGGATAAAAATTGGAGCGTGCGGAGGCTGTCCCGTAGAACGCTTGCGCCAATGCGTACTCGGCGCTACGTACATCCGGACGGTTCGATAGCAGCTGCACCGGGATGCCGATCGCCAGATCCGGGGTCAAGGACTGCTCTTCCAATCTTCCTCGCTCGATATCTTGAGGTGTTTCTCCTAATAAGACGGCAAGCGTATTCTCGGTCTCCCGGATGGTCTGTTCCAGATCCTTAACAGAGGTCTCGATGGAGTAGCAAGTAGCCTCGGTTTGCGATACGGCCGCCTCGGTAGTCATGCCGGCTGCCATTAACGCTTGGGTGGCACGAAGGCTCTCTTGCCATCTCACGGCGGTTTCCGTCGTGATCTCGTATTGCCGATCCAGCATCAATAGGGTATAATATAAATTGGCGATGTTGGCGATCAGTTGTGTTTGTACGGCTTGGCTATATGCTTGGCTTTGCGACAAGGCGGCTTTCGCTTGGCGTTTGGCGTTTGTCAGCCGGCCGAAGATATCGATCTCCCAACTGGCCGATACCGGGACGTTGTATGTCCACGACGCTTTTGCCTTATTGAAACTACTTGTCGTGCCCTGCGGATCTAGGGAGAGCGACGGGAGGTAGGAGAGGCGGGAGGTCATTAACGCCGCCTCGGCTTCTTGCACCTTTAGATGGGCAATCCGCAGATCTGTATTATTGGCTAATCCCCGTTCGATCAAGGATTGCAAGGCCGGATCGGTGAATAGGTCCCGCCAACTGATATTCCCGATGGAGAAGGTATCTGCCGGGGCTATCTCCTCCCGATATAGATTCTCCGGGAGGGTGGCGACAGGCTCGTATTTCTTGTAAATGCCGCAGCTATTCAACGCTAGCGTCGCTACGGCAAAGAGTATGATGTTATTCTTCATATACATTATATATATACAACTGGATAGATTATTTCTTGCTATCTAAATATTCTTTTCTTTCTTCGGCGGCCTCTTTTACCTCTTCTTGCACCTGCCAATCAAGGGAACGCTCGAATTGGATCGGGCGTAGTTTCTCTTGCAGGTATTGGAACGTGATGAATAAGCAAGGCACGATAAATAACAAAGCCAATGTACCGATCAACATACCGCCAACGGCACCGGTTCCCAACGAGCGGTTTCCATTAGCGCCTACGCCGTTGGAAACGATCAATGGCAGCAAACCGAATATCATCGTAAGAGCGGTCATCAAGATCGGGCGCAGACGAACCTTCGCTGCGCTAAGAGCGGCCGAGGTCAGGCTCATGCCGGACAAGCGGCGCTGGGTAGCGTACTCCGTCAATAAGATGGCGGTCTTCGCCAACAACCCGATCAACATGATCAGACCGGTTTGCAGATAAATGTTATTCTCCAATCCCATGAACTTGGCGAACAAGAAACTACCCATCAAACCCATCGGCACGGAAAGAATCACGGCGAAAGGAACAAGGAAACTCTCGTACAAGGCACTTAGGATCAAATAAATCATCAAGATACAGATACCGAAGATGATAATGGTCGTATTACTCTGCTGGTTCTCCTCACGGGTGATACTACCGAAGTCATACCCGTATCCTTTCGGGAGTGAGGTGGCCGCTGTCTCTTTTACCGCCTTGATAGCATCCCCGGAGCTATATCCATTGGCCGGTACGGCATTGACGGCGATCGAATTATACATATTGAAACGAGCTAAAGACTCAGCCCCATAGACTTTGGTCAATGTGATAAACTGACTAAGCGGTGCCATCTCGCCGTTCGACATGCGTACGAACGTATTATTCAAGGAGGCCTCATCCAGACGATATTTAGGATCAGACTGTATCATCACCTTATACACCTTCGAGAAACGGTTGATATTCGACACATATTGCCCTCCGTAATAACCGGAAAGGGTTGATAGAACAGCATCCGGAGTGATTCCGGCCCGTTTGCATTTCGCCGCGTCCACATCCATGCGCCATTGCGGGTACTTGATATCGAAGGTAGAGTAAGCCGTAGCGATCTCGGGCCGTTCACGCAAGGCCGCGAGATATTGCTGGGTCGTGTTAAAGAAGGTCGTTAAGTCTCCACCGGCCTTGTCTTGCGTATGCATTTCCAATGCGTTACCCATACCATATCCGGGGATCATGGCCGGGGCGATGGCGAAAATCGTAGCGTCCTTGATATCTGCCGTACGGCCATATACCTGTCCGATCACGGCTTGTACGTTATCTTCCTTGTCCGGGCGCTCATCCCAATGTTTTAGTTTCAAGATGAACATACCGAAAGAGCTACCTTGTCCGGCCAGCAAACCATAACCGGAAACCTTGGAATAAGATTGAAGCTGTGGAATCTGGTTGATCCGTTGCTCGATATTCGTCATGATCTTGTTAGTCGTAGCCAAGGAGCTTCCGGAGGCCGTACTTACGTTGACAAAGACCGTACCTTGATCCTCATCGGGCACCAAGCTGGATTTTGTCGTGTTCATCAAGACGATAAGTAATACGATGGAGCATGCCAACAGCGACCAAGCCAGCCATTTCCGCTTGATAAAGAACAACACCCCGTGCTTATATTTCTTGATGACCGAATCGAATGCGGCGTTGAACGCCTTACGGAAACGTGCGGCGAAGTTATTCTTTTGGGTGCCGTCCTCGTTGATGTAAGGCTTCAATAAGATAGCGCAAAGCGCCGGGCTTAACGTTAACGCGTTAACGGTAGAGATACCTACGGCCGCCATCGTCAAGCCGAACTGCGTATAGAACGTACCGGAAGTACCGCCCATGAAGGATACCGGAATAAACACGCCCATAAATACCAATGAAGTAGAGACGATGGCGGATGTCAATCCTTTCATCGCGTCCATACTAGCCATATAAGAGGACTTATATCCAACGTCGAACCGAGCTTGGACTGCCTCTACAACAACGATCGCATCATCCACCACCGTACCGATCACCAATACCAAAGCGAATAAAGTGATCAAGTTGATGCTAAATCCGGCGACCGTCATAAAGGCGAACGTACCGATCAAGGAAACTACGATCGCTACCAACGGAATCAGCGTAGAACGGATATCCTGCAAGAAGACATATACCACAAGGATAACGAGGATAATGGCCTCTATCAAGGTTTTTACAACCTCATGGATCGAGGCGTACAAGAAATCATTCGTACTCATCAATTTTACGACCTCGATACCTTTCGGGAAGTCTTTCGAGGCTTCCTCAAGAAAAGCGTCGATCTTATTATTCACCTCCGTGGCATTCGATCCGGCTGTCTGGAAAACCATACAGGAGATACCCGGCTTACCGTTTGTTTGTCCGATATAGGCATAACTCTCCTTTCCTAACTCAATGTCTGCTATCTCTTTTAGCTTCAATACCTCTCCATCCTCGGTGGAGCGGATCACGATATCGCCGAATTCCTCCGGAGTAAGCAGGCGTCCGCTATATTTCATGGTGTACTGATACGTCTCGTCCGAGTTCTCGCCTAAAGAACCCGTGGCGGACTCAATATTTTGCTCGGCCAACACGGAGGTCACGTCCGAGGGGATCAATTTGTATTGGGCCATAACGTCGGGCTTCATCCAGATACGCATACTGTAATCGCCACCCATAACCATCAACTCGCCGACTCCGGAGATACGGAGTATCTCTGGTTTTAGGTTGATGCTGATGTAATTACTGAGGAAGTTCTCGTCATAAGAACCGTCCGGGCTATAGAGCGAGAAGATCTGTAACATACTGGTCTGGCGCTTGGAAGTCGTGACACCCACTTGGGTAACCTCGGCCGGCAATTGCCCGGTCGCTTTCGATACACGGTTCTGTACGTTTACGGCGGCCATGTCCGGATCGGTTCCTTGTTGGAAATAGATCGTGATCGTGGCGGTACCGGAGTTGGTAGCCGTGGAGGTCATGTAGGTCATATCTTCCACGCCGTTGATCGCCTCTTCCAAAGGGGCTACGACACTCTTCTGCATGGTCTCGGCATTCGCCCCGAAGTAAGTCGTACTGACCATAACGGTAGGAGGGGCGATATCCGGATATTGTTCTACGGGCAAGGTGAAAAGCCCGATGATACCCGCAACCATAATCGTGATGGAAATTACGGCGGACAGTACGGGGCGTTCTATAAATGTGCTAACTTTCATTGTTCTTAATTTTGTTTTACTTCAATCGGTGTTCCTTCACGCAATAAACCTACGCCTTCGGCTACGATCACGTCGCCGCTATTCAATCCGGCGTTTACGATATACTCTTGTCCTCCGTTCACACGGGTCACTTCTACGGGGGCGGATTGCGTCTTGCCGTCCACTACCTTGAAGACAAATACCCGGTCTTGGATCTCGAACGTGGCGGCTTGGGGAATTACGACGCAGTTATCGTATGTAACCGGAATGATCACATTCCCGGAGCCCCCGCTATTCAATAATTGCTCCTCGTTCGGGAATGCGGCACGCAAGCTGACTGTTCCGGTGTTTTGATCGATAATGCCGCTGATCGTCTCGATCTTTCCCGTTTGGGGATAAAGCGATTTATCGTTCAGTTGAAGCTCTATCTCGGGCATATTCTCCAAGGCTTTGTCTTTCGAGCCGTATTGACGGGTCAAGGCCAATAGCTGATTCTCGGTCATGGAGAAATACACATACATCTCGGAATTGTCCGATACCGTGGTGAGCGGTTTGGGCAGGTTTGCGCTTACTAATGCGCCTACACGATAAGGCAGGGTTCCGATGACGCCGTTCGAGGGGCTTTTCACTTCCGTGTAAGAAAGGTTGTTACGGGCGTTTATCTCTTGTGCCTCCGCTTGGGCTAATTGGGCTTTTGCCGAGAGTAGAGTGTTGTAGGCGGTCTTTAGGTCGAACTCGGAAACTACTTTGTTTTTATACAATTCTTGTTTACTGTCGTAGGTCAGTTGCGCTGTCGCTACAGATGCCTTAGCGGCCTCTACGTTCGCAATGGCGGTGTTTAAGGCCGCTTGATAAGGAACTTGATCAATAATAAATAAGACTTGTCCTTTTTTTACACTCTCGCCTTCCGTTACGCAGAGCTTTGTAATAAAGCCGGATACTTGCGGATAAATATCGATGTCCTGTTTTCCTCGTATACTCGCCGAGTAATTATTGGATAAAGTTTTCTCCGAAGTGAATACGGTCATTGTCGTATACCCTGAACTTTGTTGGATTACAGGGCTTTGTTTACACCCAACAGCTACGATACACCATAAGGCGATCGCAGTCTTCATCAATCGATTTTGCTTTTTCATCTTAACTAATACCTATATTTTCGGATGCAAAGCTACTCGCTTATCGGCGAACCATTGTTTCCACAATGAGGCGATGATTGTTCATTTTGAGATGGAATGATCCGTTATATGCTAATGATCTCTTATATTCGCGGGCAAAATAGTAGACATATGAATCCATTTGAGATAGAGAGAGGAGAGTCGTTCATAATAGGCGATTCCGATTTGAGGGAGTTATTGGATCGTCCTTACAAGAGCGGATATGGCATGATCTTATTTTGCTATAAAGGAACGGCGAATATATCCGTCGATTTGAGCCGATGGGATATCCGGCGCAACACGGTGATCGTATTGATACCGGATACGATCCTGACGTTGAATGCGAGTAGCGAGGATTTCAAGGTACAATATATATCCTTTTCGAAGGTCTTGTTCGACGAGGCCGTATTCCGGCTGGATCCGCCCTTTTTCCGCTTCATAAAGGATAGCCCTTGCTATACGCATCCCGCCGATCAGGAGGAGACCATAAATGTGATCATCCGGCTGTTTTGGCTGATTTACATGGATCGGAATAACGTGTACCGTGATATGATCGTGAAAAACCAGTTGCAATGCTTCTTCCTTAATATG
>OGKC01000226.1_pt1 | contig 20617 bp, 11 predicted proteins | sample 1572411 | NCBI WGS metagenome assembly OGKC01 (sample SAMEA2582157, study PRJEB24529) | metagenome
TATTGTTCTTGAAGGCAGAGGCTTTGTGTCGTTTAAATCGTAAGGATGAGGCAAAAGCAGTGTTGAAAGAGGCTGTTGTCGCAGGTATGGCTAATATGGAGGTTAATATCAAGTCTGCCCTCGCTTCTGATTATTGGGGAGGTTTCTTGAATGTAACAAACGAGGTGACACCGGAGGAGGCCGCTTCTTACTTTGATGAGAATGTCGTTCCCTTATTCGATGCTAATCCTTTGAAAGAGACGATGATTCAGAAATATATTTCTTTCTGGAACGCAGATGGAGAGTCTACCGAGTGCTATAATGACGTACGTCGTTTGAAGAGCTTGGGTGAGGATATTTATGGCTTGCAAAATCCGGGTAAGTTCCCGTTAAGATGTCCGTATGGTAATGATGATACTACGACTAATCCTAATATACAAGCTGCTTATGGTGATGGTCAGTATGTGTTTACCGAAAACGTATGGTGGGCTGGCGGAACTCGCTAATCAATATATAAAAGCATAACGAGTGACAACATTCAAAAAAGGGGAAGAATATCTTAATGATATTTTTCTCCTTTCTTATAAATCCACATTCTAGCCGAACTTCAATCGTGTCTCAATCTTCTCAAGATCGCGGACAATCGTCATATCCATGATATTGCTATAGATTTCGGTAGTACGAACACTTTTATGCCCTAACAACTTTTGTACCGTAGTTATATTCGCTCCATTATATAATAATAAGGTAGCATTTGTATGCCGAGCCGTATGAAAAGATACCTTCTTATCAATACTTGCCAATTGGCTGATTCGGCGTAATTGCTTATTCACGTTTGAATTAGAGGATAAGGGAACACCAAACAGGGTTCTCGGCGCATTCTTATATCGCTCATAGATAGGTAAAGATTTACCCTCGAACAAGAGGAATAGCGGCAAACGGACACTCACATCTGTCTTCACCGATGAATAAACCAGCCAAACCTTATCATCAATAATCAAAAAGTTCTCTTTCGTTATACTTACTATGTCTGAGAAACGTAATCCCGTGTAGCAACTAAATAAAAACATATCCAGACACCGGCGCAATGTACGCTGCCCATCCAGCTTTAAGTTTTCCAAACGACCTAACTCCTCAGGCGTTAAATGAGTACGCTTACTCTCTTGATATTTAATCTTATATTTCCGAAATGGATATTTGTGCAACTCGAACAACTCCTTATTAATCGCCAAGTTGATATATCGTTTCAAATGCTTCATATGTTTAGCGATCGTATTTCGATGATACTCCTGCTTCAATAAGAAATATTCAAAATCGCATAAGAAATTGAAATTAATATCCTTAAACAGAACGTCCTTTTTATATAAGGATAGAACATGCAAAGTGGACAAATGGTTTTTTAATGTCGATTCTTTCAAATTACTATGTAAAATCTCCTCACGCATGAAAACAAGAAAAGAGGAAGACGTAGATGTCGAAGAAGCCTCCTCACGCAGATCCTTCAACGAAAAACCGTTATTCGCTTGTCTCTTCTCCAGCTCATCTCTCTCCAACTCCATAACATAGTTCTGAAGATACAGGTTTAACGCATCCATATTCGGATGATTCTTTATGGAACGTCTCTTGTTGTCCCATTGACAAGGTTTCACATAAACCTTCGTTGAAAAATACCTCTTTTGCCTATTCAAATAGGCCTCTACTTGAATCAAAGCTTTTCCTTCCGCATTCAATTGCTTTTTTCGATTAAACACTAAGTTGTAAATTACTTTTTCCATGATACATTTATATATTATCTGATTGTAAACACGAAGGAACAATAATAAGTTCTTTGTAGCACAATCTACAAACTAAAAGTTTGTTATCACGGATTACCTACTAATAAAAAACCATATATCCAAGTAAATAAAAAGGGCCTACCAAATACATGGCAGGCCTCTCCTACTTTTCGAGATATTAAATCATATCAATAATCTTCACCTTCCCAACCTGTTTTACGGAATCCCTTAACCGTCATCGACTTTCCATTTTGAGTCAAGGTAAATTCAATGGCATCCACTTTTGTATTGGCTTGAGTAGTATAACCATCCACAATTACTTTACCAGAGATATTGAAGGTTACAGTAGAATTTATACCATCATCCGCATGGAGCAGATTAGCGATACCATCCCCATCAAAAGATTTAGAAGTGACATCGCAATGAATCTTGCCACGTACTCCCCAGTCGTTTGTGGCAACACTCATTTTTATCCACATCTTATCCGTGGCATCATCAGTCGTATTGTAAGTATTGCAGGTCACACCTTCCGCCAAGACACCACCATCCTCACCTGTAACATTAACTACCCATTCGCCACATAAAGGGTAAATAGCCGTGTATTCTATCTCGTAATCACCATAAGTCTCACAAGAAGAAAAGGTGACCAACGCCAATAAGATAACCAGTAATTTATTTATCTGTTTCATATTCAAAAAGCTTTTCTGATTAATATACATTTATAACACCCATTTATTTATGCCACCATTGTTTTTCCGCTAACGGAACTACCGCCGGAGTATTAGGGTTATAGTCTGAAGATGACTTCGGATACAATAAACGACGAGGATATTCACCCGGAGCCAACGCAGAACCAATGCAAGGAGTCAACTGCCCCCAAATATATCCTTCCTCATCCACATGCTTTGTCCCTAAAACAGGAATACCGGTACGATTGATATCAAACCATGCGTCCCATGCTTGACAACGAGTGGAAGCGATCCACTTCTGGGTCAAAATAGAGGTAAGCATTGAATTTTGGTCCGTACTATCGAATGCATAAGGAGCACCTTCAGAAATAAACTCGGCAGCAGAATACCCCCAACGTTCAAACGCATAATTCACACCTTGCTCATAAGCCACTTTCGCTTTAGCCACATCATTCAAACGAGCGTAAGCTTCCGCTTGCAGGAACGCTACCTCAGCAGCAGACATAAAATAAACAGGATCTGTAGGACCTAGCTTAGCCACAGAGATCATACGAGTTGTTACCGCTACCGAGTTTGGGCGGTCACCATACTTCAAAGCTGTTGTCTCGCCGGAGCCATCCGTATTAGGTGAATAAAAATCATTTAAACGAGGATCCTCATATTTTTTCAAATAATCGCAAACCGTAGCGCACGCACGAATATTTACAGTTGAATTCAATTTACGACGGTCATTCTCATACAATGGATTTGATTTATTTTCCAAATCTTGAAAACAGTCCATCTTAGCGTCTACACTCAGCAAATCTCCTTCGTCGAGCAATGCCTTGATAGCAGCTTTATTCGTATCGAAATCACGCATCAACAATTTTAGCTTTAAACTCTTCGCAAATTGAATCCACTTATTCACGTCACCAGCGAACACCAAGTCTTGTTTTGTAACCGAAGGCAAACCACCTGCGGTAGCTTCCGCTTTTTTAGCGATAATCTCGTCCAACATCGCTAATAATCCCGGATAAACCACAGTCTTACTGTCATCATATTTCGGTGTAGTATTCTCATTCCCAAGAATAGCTTCTGTAAAAGGAATAGAGCCATAAGAGTCCACTAGGATATGATACATAAAGGCAGTCATAGTCTTACCCATTACCCAATAATTCCATTCTTGAGCCGATTCAGAGCTTTTGATAACCAAATCCAAGTCTGGCAGTGCTATTGAATAAGGTATAGACCATAAACGAGAATCGGATGCGTTAGTTATCGTATAGTTAACCAATGTATTATACTGGTTGGATGTATGTCCCTGCGTACATTGCTGAGACCACATGCTACCATATAATTCGTAAGTACCACCTACAATACTTGCTACTCCTGCGATACCAGAAGGAAGCAAAGTAGAAGAAGAGGCTTCCGTTGGATATTCCGGATTCTGGTTAATATCCAAATAATCGGAACAAGCTGTAGTCGCCATCAACAAGCAGCTAACCAGTCCTGTATATATTAAATTGTTTCTTTTCATACTATCTTTACTTTTTAAAGTTACTTATTATAATACAACTTTAATACCACCACCAAACGTACGGTTTGTCGGAGCCGCACCAAATTCACCAATTTCAGACAAGATGTCATTACCATAATTCGTACCTTCCGGATCTACGTAGTTGTTCTTTTTCGGGGTCCACATAAATAAATTACGTCCGATCAAACTAACTTGAACCATAGAGAATGGGGTTTGTTTCAACCATGCTTTCGGCAAAGAGTAAGAAAGTGTAATCTCTCTTAATTTCAAGTAATCTTTAGGTAAAATCCAATTTCTATACTGAGCGTAGTTGGAGGCGTTATTATAGTAGGTATTAACAGCGCTAGAAGCACCTCCCCAATGTACGATAGGTATATCATTCTCTACGTATTGACCATTTACGACTTTCACGGAATTAGGAACCACAAATGGTTCACGATTATTAAACACCGTATAAGTAGAGTTTCCGGCAAATGTAAGCAATTGAGAGGTATATGAATAGAACTCACCGCCATTACGCCAATCTAACACCGCTGATAAAGTAATCCCTTTCCATGTGAAATGCGTATTAAAGCCCATCAAGAAATTAGGTGTAGACGTTCCTACGATCTCTTTCTTGCTAGCATCAATTGTCGGCATACCGTTATTATCAACGATCACCTTACCATCATCAGTCGTGGCCAAAGCCGGAACCTTGAAAACGCCCAAAGGCTGACCTACTTCCGCAACGAAATCCACTTGATAGGAACTTGTCAATTTATACTCAGTTACATCATCCCATAACTCTTTCACCTCACTCCAGTTCTTACTGAAAGTAAAACCTAATCCCCACTCGAAATCTTTCGTACGAACAGGAATACCATTCACTGCCAACTCGACACCTTGATTCGCAATCTTACCTACGTTGCGGGTCATAGACGTATAGCGAGACTCCGGAGCCAGACTAGCAGATATTATCTGATCTTTCGTACTCTTATTATAATAAGCAGCATCAATATCCAAGCGATTGTTAAACAGATGCGTTGTTAAACCGAACTCCCATTCTGTCGTGATCTCCGGACGAAGATCCATACTCGGCAAACGATTATACTCTGTCAAGCCTAATGTATTATTAATAGGTAAATATAAATCTCCAAAACCTAAACTGATTTGAGTCGGTGTAAAATAACTGCTAGTACGGTAAATCGGAGCATCGTTACCAGTCTGTCCCCAAGCTGCACGAACCTTCAAGAAATTCAGATAATCAGATTTCAAATCCTCAAACATATCCGTGATGATCAATGAAGTATTCACGCCACCATAGAAAAAGCTATTATTTCCTTGAGGTAAAGTAGATGACCAGTCGTTACGAATAGAAGCATTCACAAACCAGAAATTCTTGTAACCAAACTCACCTTGAGCGAACAAACCAACCAAACGGCGTCTATCAGAGTAAGTCGTAGTCATGGGCTTATCAACACCATTCGCTAAGTTAAACCATCCCGGTTGCTCCAAACCATACAGATAAGATTTCAAATAAGAACTCGTTTGTTGATTCAAGTTCCATCCAATCATACCATTCAAAGCGATATCCTCACCGATTTTATAATCCGCGTTTAAGAAAGCGGTCGCATCAATTTGCTCCACCTTGTCACGACGTTCCGTATAAGTACCGGGCTGCTGCTTCTTACCACCTAATTCACTCCAAGACCCTGAAGCGAAAGTCACTTTTTCATTCCATCTCTTTTGAGTAGCGTTCGTAAAGTCACCACCTAAACGTCCAACCGCCTTCAAACCTTTCATAATCTCAAAAGCAAGCTCGATCTTACCATAGACACGGTCATCTTGATACTTATTACGATTATGATCTAACACCCAATATGGATTCTCCGCATAAGCTGTATAGAAGTTATCCGTATTAAAATAAGGATTCGTATAATCTTTCATTGAGCTAATATCTACATCCACGGCATGTTGCAAAATCTCAGAAAACATCGTTGCACCATCATCTCCTTGGCCAGCAGCAGCTTGTGTGATATCTTTACGGACATAGTTCAAGTTTAATTCCGCAGAAAAACGTTTATATTTCATATTACCTCTTAACGAGATTGTATTACGAGCATATGAATCAGCGTCACCCGGTAATACACCGTCAGACTTCACATTACCATAGGAGGCAACAAAACCAAGTTTATCATTACCCATACGAATCGAGACGTTATTATTCGTCTCAAAACCAGTTTCATAAAAATCACGAAGATTGTTCTTTACATACGAGAAAGGCTTAGAAAGCGGAGTTAATAAACCTTCTGAGCCGTCTGAGTAAGGTCCCCAGATATGATCACGACCATCCAAAACCGGTCCCCAAGAACCATTCTCCATAGGTCCGAAAGATCCCCATCCTTGTCCGAAACGATCTTGTGTTTGAGGAACACGCAATACGCTAGATCCCATAAATGAGCCATCGTACGTAACAGAAAGCCTCTCAGCCCCAGCCCGTTTTGTTGTCACCATGATAACACCATTAGCAGCCCGGCTACCATAAAGGGCAGTAGCGGAAGCACCCTTCAAGACTGTTACAGACTCAACATCCTCTGGGTTAATGTCATTAGCTTGGTTACCAAAATCCACGGAGTTAGAGAAAGAATCCTCACCTTGGAAATCATTCATAATAGGCACACCATCCACCACATACAAAGGTTGATTAGCACTGAAAGAACTGATACCACGCACGATTACTTTCTGAGAAGAGCCTGTAGCACCACCGCTAGTAATATTCAAACCCGCAACCTTACCAGTCAAACCTGACATCACTGATCCAGACTTAGCGGCATTCAAATCTTCACTCTTCACAGTAGAGGCTGCATAGCCCAACGCCTTTTCCTGCTTTTTCATACCAATCGCAGTTACGACAACCTCCTCAAGATTCTGGGTACCAGACTGAAGGACTACCCTCAACACATCTTGTACCGGAACCTCACGAGCAATCATACCCACATAAGAAATTACCAGAGTCTTCGCGGAACCTATGAATAATAGGTTATTTTTTATTATTACTTAGTTTTCGCGGAACCTTGTCATTGCTTGTGATTATTCAGTAACGCTCAAGAAATAACTTGTTACAATTTTCATGCGATCATTTCTTTGCGGATCGGATTGCGAGAAGGCATTGGCTACTTATGCGTAAATAATTGAAAATAAGCGAATAATAATAACGACTATCGGCTACTCAAGTGAATAACTAACGGCTATACCTAGCCGCTAACTAACAGCTTGGGAAGTGAATAACTAATCACTTGAAAAGCCTTTCCTAGGTCTTTGGGTGTTGTAGAACTTATGACTTATATCGGAGCCGTCCTAAGTTATTTTTTAATGCATACCTAATATATATTCCTATTTTTCAAAATGTTAAAAATATGGTTCTTTGTTAATGATCTAAGCTGTAATATTTGGTGTACATATTACGGCATTTAAATTGTGGTTGAAAAAGTCTCCATATTTTCTACCCATTAGCCTTTTCTTGTTGTTTTATTGAAATTTTTTAATTATTTATTTGTTATAATAAATTTATTGTTACATTTGCATTCATACGACCCTTAAAATATAAGTCTTTGAATATCTATTGCGAATATATTATATAAGTTAAACAAAAAAAGAGTGTGTCTATGAACAAGTTGACTTATCTTTTACTTTGCCTAGTTTTAGGCATTGGATTGGCCACAGCTCAGACGAGGAAAGTAACAGGTACTGTTATTTCCGCCGAAGACAGTGAACCGATTATTGGTGCGTCTGTAATAGTCAAGGGTACTACTACAGGTACAGTAACGGATTTTGATGGTGTGTTCAGTTTGGATGTACCAAGTTCCGCGAAGACTCTGGTATTTTCATACGTCGGAATGGTTGCGAAAGAAGCTCCAATCCAAGATGTAATGAAAGTTGTTTTGAATACGGCGGCGACAGAGCTGGATGAAGTTATGGTTGTCGCTTATGGTACGGCGAAAAAATCATCTTTCACGGGATCCGCTAAAGCGGTAAACGCAGAAGATATCGTAGCTGGCTCCAAAGAGTCCTTGGATAAGGCTCTTTCTGGAAAGATGTCCGGTGTTCGCGTAACCTCCAACACTGGTGATCCAGGAGCTCCCGGTGATATCAATATCCGTGGTGTCGGCTCTATCAGCGCAGCCAAGTCTCCTCTATATGTCGTGGATGGCGTGCCTGTAAAATCAGACTCAGATATGGCATACTACGGGAAACAGTCCAGTTTGCTAAGCTCCTTGAACCCTGATGATATTGAGAGCATGACGGTGTTGAAAGATGCCGCAGCAGCTTCCTTGTACGGCTCTCGTGCAGCGAATGGCGTTATCATCATTACGACCAAAGCCGGAAAAAGAGGCAAGACGAAAGTAAGTTACAATGGCGAGGTCGGCTGGAGCAATATGGCTGTAAAACAGTACGAGACAATGAATGCCTCCGAATTGCTCCTGTACGGAAAAGAAGCGATTTCCAATTATTATATCCTAAACGGACTCGCTGGCAACCGTGATCAAGCATACGCCTTGATTGACAAGGAAGGCGACATGGAAGCATTCTTCAACGACCCATCGGGTAACACGGATACCAATTGGCGTGATGAGGTTTACCGTACAGCCTTGACGCATAACCATCAATTATCCGTAAACGGAGGTAACGACCGTACACAATTCTATGTAGGTCTTGGTTATAATAATGCGGAAGGTATCGTAATCGGTAGCGATTTCGAACGTTTCTCCGGTCGTATCAATTTAGATCATCAAGTAAATAATTGGTTGACTATCGGTGTTAAGCAAATGATCGCATTCACTACCCAAAATGGTTTCCGTGATCAGCAAAATCAAGATCAAGGTATCGGTACTGCTTCTCCACTGAGCTTGGTGTACTCCTCAGACCCGACGGCTCCCGTAAAGAATCCGGACGGTACATACAACGCCGACTCAAACTGGGGTGCCGCTTCCAATCCGCATCTAATGTTGGGCAAGGAACAATGGATTAAATCCCGTGTAATGCGTAGTATGTCTAACATTGATTTAGGCGTAAAATTCTCCAAGCAATTATCGTTCAAGACGATTTTTGGTTACGACTATATCGATACGAAACACTTTGAGTATTGGTCTCCCAACAGCGTGGACGGTAAGGCCGTAGGCGGCTTGGGATCTCGCTATACTTACGAGAACCGCAATTTAACAAGTTCTTCCACGTTACGCTACGCTAATACATGGAACGATGTTCATAATTTTGACATCCTAGGTGGTTTCGAGGTAACAGAAGACGAACTGACAGCCATCTATACTACGGCAAAACAATACTCAACCGACAAGTTACCGGAATTAGGAAACGGACAACCAGATGGCGCATCCAGCGAAGTATTTGGCTCCGGAATCGTATCCTACTTGGCTACCGGCAACTATAATTACGACAATAAATACTATCTGTCTGCCAGTTTCCGTCGGGATGGTTCTTCTCGCTTGGGAACCGATAATCGCTGGGCGAATTTCTGGTCCGTATCTGGCGCATGGCGCATCAGTGGCGAGAATTTCCTTAAAGACAATGAATTGTTCTCTGATCTAAAAGTTCGCTTCTCTTACGGTACAAATGGAAACTTGCCGGGCTCATATTACGCGAACCAAGCGTTATATGCGTTCTCTGGTGGTTATGGCCCCTCTTCCGCCATCTATTGGAATCAAGCAGGAAATGAGGAATTAGGTTGGGAGAAGTCCAAAAACATGAATGTGGGTTTTGACTGGAACTTATTCAACCGAGTAAATCTGACAGTAGAATATTACAACAAAACAACGACCGACCTGTTATTCGAGATCCCGACTTCTATCGTCACAGGTTTTGAGAAAAACTGGCAAAACCTTGGTAAGCTACGCAATAGCGGTATCGAGATAGAGGTAAATTCCCAAAACATCAAGAATCAGCACTTCTCATGGGACACGAATTTCAACCTTACATTCCAGAAGGCGACGATCAAGGAATTGCCGAACCATAACGACATCGAATATGGAGACGGCGATATGTATCTGCACCGAGAGGGAGAATCCATGTATACTTTCTATCTGCCGGAATGGAAAGGCGTGAATCCGGATACAGGACTAGGAGAATTCTGGAAAGATCCAAACGATCATAGCAAAGGAGTAGTGAACAAGTACGATGAGGCTGAAAAAGGAATCGTAGGCAAAGCCATTCCCGACGTAACGGGAGGTTTGACAAACACGTTCCGGTTATATGATTTCGATCTTTCATTCTTGATTACCTATCAATTTGGTGGCGATATATTCGATTATCCGAACTACTTCTTCCATCATGACGGATTCCGTTTAGGTTCATTCAACCTAGAAAAGAGCGTAGCGGGTAATTATTGGATGAACCCGGGCGACAACGCCTTATACCCGAAGCCTATCTACCAGAATCCATATCGCTCGGATCGCTTCTCCAGTCGTACCATCGTATCTTCTGACAATATCCGTATGCGTGAAATCACCTTGGGATACAATGTACCGGTATTGAAAAACATATTCAGTAATCTGCGTGTGTACTTCCGTGCGAATAATCCGTTCATGATCTGGGCAAAGACAAAAGGCATCGACCCGGATGTTCCCTTGAATGGTTATCGCCAGGTAGATACCCCGGTCTCTAAAAGCTTTGTCTTTGGTGTAAACATCACATTATAATTTATTAAAATAGAATCTATATGAAAAAGATATATTTAGTAGGTCTAGCGTTCGCCTTATTAACGGCCTCCTGCGATGATGTCCTAGAAAAGACATCATCTACCCAATTACCTACGATAGACGCAATCTCTTCCGTAGCCGATTTGACAAATGCCGTGAATGGCGTATACGAGCAACAGGCTACAGAGGTAGGCTCGTATGGAGCGGAATTCACATTGCTGGCCGATTTACGAAGTGGGGATTTCCAATCTATCTCCACGGTGAATCATGCCGGCCCCATGTATCGTTACCAAACAGGTAAAAACGATGAGATGGTTTATAGTTTCTATAAATTATTCTACAATAGTCTAGCTCGCCTTAATAATGTATTAGCCGCCGCCGAGAATCTTGAAGGTGCGGATGTAGACATATTGAAAGGAGAACTATACGCTATGCGCGCCTTGTATCATTTCGATTTAGCCAGAGTATTCGCTAAATTACCATCAACAACAGATATGAACGATCTGGGCATCGTACTCTCCACAGAGGTTTATCCCACGGATTATATCGGGACCCGGGCGACCTTACAGCAGACATACGACCAGATATTGAAAGATATCGAGACCGCATTGCCTCTTTTGAGTAAAGATAAACAAACCGGACACATCAATTATTGGGGGGCTTTAGCGATCCGCGCACGCGCTTACCTTTACTTAGAAAAGAATAAAGAGGCACTGGCTGACTGTAAGGAGATTATCGCTTCCTCTCCTTATAAGTTATACACACGAGATGAATATATAGGCGCATGGGATAAGGAAGGAACGAACGAGGCTATATTCGAGATCTTAGTTACCCCAAATTATAACGCGCAACGTAACTCTATCGGTTATTTTACACATGCCTCCGGCTACGGTGAATGTGCCGCTACTGAATCTTTCCTGGAAGAGCTGGCTAAGCATCCGGGAGATATCCGTACGGAATTATTCGCAAAAGAGACCGATAATGGCTATGACGGGACCTATCCGCAAAAGTATAAGGGACGTGACGGGCAAATCTATGTAAACAATCCAAAGGTCGTGCGCCTTTCCGAAGTTTACCTAATAGCGGCCGAGGCCGCACTAAAAGCAGGGGATACCTCCGCGGCCGCCGGATATATGAATACGTTACGCAAGAATCGTATTGAGAATTATACCGATGTCGCTTCTATCACGTTGGATGATATCTTACTGGAAAGACGCCTAGAATTATTCACGGAAGGACATACCGCTTGGGACGCTTGGCGTAACGGCAAGTCTGTCAACAATAAATTCGTAGGTGAGGTTAAGCCGGGCGATTACCGTACGATCATGGCAATTCCTATCGGAGAAATCACCGTATCAAGAGGTCAGTTGATACAGAACCCAGGATATTAATCCTTTATCCATAAGTATTTATTGATTTTAGAGGATGTGCCACTTCACCACGGCACATCCTCTTTTTCTTTGTACGCTCACGAGTGCTTCACTAGCTCGAACCGCTTGTCTACACAAGCAGGTAATTCATGCGGGTAATGGGTTACGTAAATCAAGGTTTTTCCCGGGCGATCGCAGAATTGCTCGATAATAGCAGCCGCCTTTTTCTTATTGCTCACATCCAGACCGTGGAGAGGCTCATCTAATATAATTAAATCGGGATCTTTCACGAAAGCTCTCGCTAATAAAGCCAAACGTTGTTCTCCCGATGATAAGGTCAAGAATAAACGGTCTTTCAAATGTTCGATGCCAAAAACTTTCATCCACTCCAAGGCTACCGTTTCTTGCTCCGCATTACACTTACGAAACAAGCCGATCGAATCGAAAAAGCCGGAACCGACAATATTCAAGGTAGGGACATTCTCCTTATAATATAAGTGCATCTCCGGCGATACATATCCGATACGCTTCTTGATATCCCAAATACTTTCCCCGGAACCTCTCTTTCTATCAAACAAATACAACGTATTCGCATACGACTGGGGATTATCCGCGTAAACCAAACTCAGCAAGGTAGATTTACCAGCGCCATTCGGACCGAATAACGCCCACTTCTCCCCGTTCTTGATTTCCCAATCCAAATCTTTCAAGATCGTACGGCTACCATAGCGTATTTTCACATGCTCCATGCGTAAAGTCACCTCATGTAAAGAGGCTATCTTGTTCATATCCACAGGTAAACGAACCTTACCAACTTCCTCGCATGCATGAATGCCTTCCGTTGGAAAAAGACGGGCGATTAATTCCGTATCCGACATAAACTCCTCTCGAGTCAGCGGAGGCAGGCAAGTACGATCATGGATAGGCAATACATGCGTGATCATTGCCGGTATGTCATTGGGGTTAGATAATAACAAGACAACTTGAACGCCATTCAATTTTGTCATTTGCCCCAGCATCTCTACCAATAAATCCCGGGATGGAGCGTCTAAGCCGATAAAAGGATTATCCAAGATCAAGACACGAGGACGGCTAAGCAACGTCCGGACAATCAAGAATTTTCGTAATTCACCACTTGATAAGAAGATCAACCGCTTAGGCAATAAATCCTCTATACCGAAAAGAGTCAATATCTTCGCTAAATTATCAGAGCCGGCATATTCCTTCAACAATTCCTCGACAATAGGCATCTCCTCCGTCTCTGTCGAATGCCAACGCTGTTGGTAATAAGAATTCCGGCAATCCGCCAACGAATAAATATCCTTAAACGCTATGCTCTTGATAAAGTCACTCACCTTACCATCCCCGGAGAACACGACCTCACCTTCCTTAAAAGCGAATTTACGCTGCATAATATCCGCTATCAAGGTTTTACCAGCGCCATTCGGACCGATTACAGCCCATTGCTGTCCTTCATCAATTCTCCAATTCACGGGTGCCGTAAACCGCAATTCCGGCAAACGAGTAACGATATTCTTAATATCGACCACCATCATTCCTTCTTTTTCCATCTTTTTTCTAAATAAGCCGGACAAAGATACATAGTTTATTAAAAAATGACAGCATAATGACAAAAAAAGGGGCCACTCATCACGAGCAGCCCCTCTATAGTATACAGGCACTTGGTATGTCTATGTTAACTAGTAGTTAATGAACGCCTGTACGTGTATCCCACCACATTTGTTTACCCCACAAATTATCCACGACTTCCGCATCGAAGGGAGCACAATTCGCATTGTTCAAATTACGTTCCTTATCAGGATACGGAGAGCGGAATGGAGGTACGTTATGATTAGAATAGTTTGCCGGACGGCCCGGAGCCGGATACAAGTTGTCTGGCACGCCTGTACGGCGATACAATGACCAACCTTCCATTCCTTGCTTGAACATGGCAACCCATTCCTCATAATAAATCTGTTTCTTATCATTCGTGAACTTACCCGCGTTCGCAAGGTAATCCGCTATATCTTCGGCAGATACGCTATTCTCTTCCATGGAATAGGTAACAGCCTTATTGTATGCGTCCTCTGCGGAGATTCCGGTATTCCATCCCAACATAGATGCCTCAGCGACACAGAACCAAGGCTCAGCGACACGCATATAAGGAGAAAAACCAGCCAAGTCCGTAAAGAAACGTGCTCCCCAAATGGAATATTTAGAAGCTACCGCATTCGCTTTCGCCCCGATCGTATAACCTACATACTTAGGCTCACCGGCCTCCACACTTTCTTTTGTGGGTTGGAAATAAGATGAGCGACGAGGGTCCTCACGTGTATTCATATGATCCACGATCACGTCTGCGGCACAATACTCCGTCTTACGTGTACGATAACCGTCTGCCATCGGTTCGTAATAGTTGGGGTCTGTTCCGATCCACCAGAAGAAAGCATTATCATCGTTGCTTTCCATGATCGGATACTTAGTGGGATTACCCATAACTTCCTCTACGGTCTCCTTAGCCAACGCCGGGGAAACCTCTGAGATACGCATCGCTAAACGAAGACGCATAGAATTACAATATCTCTGCCACTTCTCGATATCACCACCGAATAACAGGTCTCCCTCGCCTAAGTCATCACTACCACCATCGGCAAAGCCATCCGCTGCTTCCTTCAACGTAGCCAATAAGCCCGGATAAATATCCTCTTGCTTATCGTATTTCGGCTGCAAGATTCCATCCGTCATCTTAGCGGCATCCGTATAAGGGACATCACGCCAACGATCCGTGGCCACCTGCATCAAATGAACCTGCATAACCTTCGATACGTTCAGCATATTAGGAGTCTCATTAAACGTGGCACGCTTCTCGATATCTTTCAGGTTATTCAATATACGATACAAATACTCCCAGTTCGTATCCTGTACACCCGTACGGAAATTATAGCGGGACTCGTCGATATAAGTCATCTTCGAAGCATATCCGCAGAAAGTCATCGGCTCATCCATTGCGAACCACCGATCATACAGACGATAGGATGTGTAATATAAAGAATACGCCAGAAGATTCGTCGTAGGCACATCCGTAGGGCTATCTGGGTCTGTATTGACCTCCTCAAACGAATCGGTACACGAGCTACCGAATACAGTAGCGCCGACCATCATAGCCATCATGAAATTCTTGATATATCTTTTCATATTAAATTCCTCAGATTAATGTTGATTAAAATGTTACACCTAACTTAAGACCAAAACTACGAGAAGGAGGATAAGAGTTGGACTCAAAACCTACACCAGAGTTGAATCCTCTGCTTGTAGCCGCAGTCTCGGGATCATCACCACCGGTACTTGTAGACTCCGGATCAATATGAGCGATATTTGACTTATGCACCCAAAGCAACGCCAAGTTCGTACCAACCAATGATACATGAGCGGCCTTGATACATTTAGTCTTCTCTAGAATTGATTTCGGGAAATTATATGTCAGGTGAGCCTCACGCAATTTCAAGTAAGAACCATCGAATACAGACATCTCACAAATCGTATAATAATTATAGAAGAAGTCCTCCGCGTTGACAGCGACATCATTAATCTTACCATCTGCGGTCTTGAAGACCTTGTCCGTCATATAATTCTGGCCAAGTACGACGCCATTCTCACGCAAATCGCCTTCTGCCGTGTGTTTCAAGATACCTGTCTGAGAACCGAATGCTTGTGTAACAGAATATATGTCACCACCCAAACGGAAATCCAATAAGAAACCGAAGCTCCAATCCTTATAAGAGAACTCATTGCTGAAACCAGCCAACCACTTCGGCGTAACATCACCGATCTCTTTTCCGGCCTCGTACACAGGAATACCATCCTCTACCAAGATCGAGCCATCCTCATTATATACGTAACCAGTACCTACCAAAGTACCCCAGCTCTTACCGACCATAGCATAGTTCTTCACGCTCCAGCTACTACCGATTTGGTAAGCGTCCAAGGACTGTCCGGTAACGGGATCTGTATAAAGCTCATCGATTCGGCTCTTATCCTTCGCCCAGTTCAACGTAGCCGTCCAGTTGAATCCCTTCGGATTCTTGATGATATCACCGGATACCTGCAACTCGACACCCTTGTTGCTGATCTTTCCAGCGTTGATATACATAGAGGTATAACCGGTAGAGGTAGCCACATTCGCATTCATGATCTGATCGCTCGTCACCTTATTATAATATGCGGCATCAATATGCAAACGATTGTTGAACAAATTAGCCTCAACACCAACTTCCCAAGTCTTTACGCTCTCCGGACGAAGATTTGTAGGAGGAAGGATTGTCGGATTATAGAACAATGTAGTACCATTGAACGAAGAACTGATCAATGAATAATAAGCGTTCGAACGATACGGGTCCGTTGCGGAACCGATCTTTGCCCAACCACCACGCAATTTCAAGAAATTCAAATAATCGCCATTTTGCAATCCGGGGAATGTCTCGGTCAAGATCCAGCTACCACTGAAAGAAGGATAGAAGAAAGCGTCCTTGATCGTAGAGTCCCAGTCATTACGGACACTTACCTCGGCATAAGCCATATTCTTGTAGCCGATAGAGGCATTAGCGTATACAGAGTTTGAACGACGTTTCTCATGGTCGTTCAAGGTGTACGGGGTTCCATGAGCGTTCGCTACGGTAAACAATCCCTCTGCGGTCAATTCGTCCGCACCTGTCCCCATGATAGCTGTTTGATAATCACGATAGTTGGCTCCAGCCAAACCATTCAAGGCCCAATCACCGAAGTTCTTGTTCACGTAGGCGATAAAGTCCGCGTTAAACTCAGTCATCGAACGGTCGAAGCTACGGAAATATCCATTCGGATAGTCGATATTCCATAAAATACGAGAGAACTGATTAGAATCGTAATGATCCAAGCCCATACGACCTTCAAACTTTAACCAATCGGTCGGTTTGATATACAAAGAGGTCTTGCCATAGAAACGATTACGATCATAACTATTGGTATTCTTATTCAATGTCCAATACGGATTCGCATGGAAAGACTGTATCCAGTTATAATGCGTATATTTTCCATACTCATCCACTTGATCCCAATTATTCTTCAAATCCTTCAAATCAACTTGACGACCAAACCACTGCATGATAGACTGCAAAGCATTCGTACTGTTATATCCCGTACCCGGCAAGTTCGCGCTTTTCGTGCGAATATAATTCGCAGACAAGTCGAAATCAATATACTTATTAAACGTCATTTTCGTGTTCACCGCCATAGCATAGCGCTTCTGATCAGTGTTCGGGGTCGTACCGCTTTGATCACGGAAAGATAAAGATGCGCGTGTAGACGTTTTATCCGTAGAGGCAGACAAAGCCACCGTATGATTCATTGAATAACCCGTTTGGAAGAAATTCTTGATATTGTCCGGGCAGGAAACCCAAGGAGTAGCCTGACGCACGCCATCGATCACCGGGCTATTGTATTGCGGCAAATTCAATCCGATATCCAAGCGAGGTCCCCAAGACTCATCCGCATTATCGTTGATACCACTACCCATACCATCTACATAATTGTAACCATTCTCCAAGGCAAAAGTTTGATAATCGCCAGAATATCCCCCCGCTTGCGCTTCCTTCCAATCATACTCGGAAGCGTAATAGCCTTGTCCGTACTTATTCTGCAATCTAGGCAAATTATAAACCCGGTCAATCGTGATATCACCCTCATAAGAGATAGATACACCCTTGTCTTTCTTACCGGATTTAGTAGTAACCAAGATAACGCCATTACCGGCACGCATACCATACAAAGCGGCAGATCCACCCTTCAACACAGAGATGGACTCTATATCCTCCGGATTAATATCATTCAAGCCGGAACCCAAGTTTACAGTGGCACCTTTCGCATTATCATTAGCGATAGGCACACCGTCCACAACGATCAACGGTTGGTTATTACCAAAAGAGGAATTACCGCGAACCACGATATTCTGCGACGCACCAACCTGTCCACCTTGAGAAGTAATCTGCACACCGGCGATCTTACCGGAAAGTGAGGTCGCCAAGCTCTGTTGGCCAGCTTTTGTCAACTCATCAGATTTCACCTCTTGCAGGGCATAACCCAAGGCTTTCTTCTCACGAGTCAAACCCATAGCGGTTACAACCACCTCATCCAACGCTTTTGAATCCGAGTCCAAAACAACGTTGATCACGGATGCCACAGGTACTTCCTTCGTTTTCAATCCTACATAAGAAATAAAGATCATCTTAGCGTCTCTCGGTACATCTAAACTAAAGTTTCCCTCAAAGTCCGTAACCGTACCAATCGTAGTGCCTTTCACAACGACAGCCGCACCGATCACGGGTTGCTGATCTTCCGATGATATAACATTACCTGTTATCTTCATCGTCTGTGCCGTTGCGACTCCTATGCCTATAAACAAGCATAATAACAAAAAAGTCAACCTTCTCATAAACACACTTTTTATTTAACAATTAATTATTTAAATCAAATTTCACACATAACTTACCATAGTTTACGAAGAACTTAGTTTAAAACAGCAGGATTATACATGCATATATATAAAATTACATTAAAATATTTACTTTATTTTTACATACAATCACACATACACCTAATCCTCACACTGCAAATATAAAGAATATTTTCTGTTAAAAACAAATAATACCATGATTTTGTGTCATTAAAACAGTCAAATATATTTCATAACGTCATTTCCATACCTATTAAATGTATATTTTGACACATAAGCAATATCATAATAACACAAAACCAATCAAGCAATAGGTGTTTTTTAGTTAATCTATTTTACAACAATAAAGATTATACAAGATTTTAATATCATTTTAACAAACTATTTGATCTTTGATAAAAAAAAAGAAGATTTCCTTAAGAATCATAGCATTTCAACCTATTTCGCTTTCACTTGTAAATAAAATCGTTCTTCGTAGACTATGTTCCTTCCAAAATAAATGAATACATTTGCCTTACGTAAATCTTTAAAACTAATAGCATGAAACATTTTCTTTTAGCCATGGCTACTTTATGGTGTGTGGCAAGTACATTCTCCTCATTCGCGGCGGATAACAATAAATGGAAGCCTCTCTTCGGTAAAAATCTGGAAAACGCCAACTACAATCCGGAAGTTTGGAGCGAGACTGATGGCGTGTTAGGTGCCGTGAAGGACGAGTCTATCTGGACAAAGGATGAATATGAGAACTTCGAGCTGGATCTTGATTTTAAGACCGACGTGGGCACGAACAGCGGAGTAGTCGTTTACTGTACGGACACGAAGGATTGGATACCCAACTCGGTAGAAATACAGATAGCGGACGACCATTGTGAAAAATGGGGAAACGGCAAGCCGTATGAGAAATGCGGAGCCATTTACGGACATCTAGGCGCCGTGCAAGACAAGGTAGTCAAAAAACCCGGAGAGTGGAATCATATGCGTATCAAATGCGCCGGACAACATATCATGGTTATCCTCAATGGAAAGAAAGTTACCGAAATGGATATGAGCAAATGGACTTCCGGCACCAAGAACCCGGATGGAAGCGATATCCCAAGTTGGTTGCCCAAACCTTTCGCCGAATTACCGACCAAAGGATTTATCGGATTACAAGGAAAACATGGAGATTCATTAATCTGGTTCCGTAATATCAAGATTCGGAGTCTTTGATAGACCTATTATATAATGTACGTGAGGGGCCATAAACAGCCCCTCATCTATTTAAAAGACTCTCGTCCCTTTTCCTTGGTGAATCTCCGAGGCTTGCGTAATAATCACTTGCTTCACCCCGGCGTCTATCGCTTGGTAAGCGTTTTCCAGCTTCGGGACCATGCCCCCTTGGATAATTCCTTGTTCTACATATCCCTTAAACGCTATACGATCGATTTCCGGTATCACGCTCTCATCATCGTTCTCGTCCAACAAAACGCCTTTTTTCTCGAAACAGAACATCAATGTCACCTCAAAATGTTTCGCCAACGCTTTAGCGGCTTCTCCCGCTATCGTATCAGCGTTCGTATTCAACATATGGCCTTGCTTATCATGTGTAAGAGGGGCCAGTACCGGCACGATACCTTGATGGATAAGAGAGGCTAGCAAATCGGCATTCACCTCTTTCACGTCGCCTACGAAACCATAATCCACCTCTGCCACGGGACGTTTGTCGGAGCGCATCAAATTCATGTCCGCACCAGTCAATCCTAAAGCGTTTACGCCCAACGCCTGCAAGCCCGCTATAGACCATTGTCACGACCTTCAAGGTCTCGGCATCTGTAATACGGCGACCGTTCACCATCTTGCTCTCGATCCCTAGTTGGGCGGCAAGCTTGGTAGCCGAGCGTCCTCCCCCATGCACCAAGACCTTATATCCCTCGATAGCAGCGAAATCGTTCAATAATTGACGAAGCGTTTCTTCTTCCTCAACGATCTTCCCTCCTACCTTTATCAAGACTAGTTTTTCCATACTTAATTCTTTTTTATAAAATTTTCTCGCCAAAGTTACTAAAAAAAGAAAGATTTGTATACATTTGCACTCGCAATGCGGTAGTAGCTCAGTTGGTAGAGCATCAGCTT
>OGKC01000235.1_pt1 | contig 20154 bp, 18 predicted proteins | sample 1572411 | NCBI WGS metagenome assembly OGKC01 (sample SAMEA2582157, study PRJEB24529) | metagenome
GGCTTGGTTCCATCGGATGTGACTGCTGTATTAGGAGAACAGAATATCGAGGCTCCGACCGGTTCGCTGGGTGAAAACTCGAAAAACGTTTTCCAATATACGATGAAATATCGTGGACGCTTGAAGAGCGTAGAAGAATTCCAGAATATCGTCGTCCGTGCTCAGGAAGACGGTTCTGTCTTACGCCTGAAAGATGTCGCTAAGGTTGAGTTGGGAACATTGAGTTACGGTTTCGACAGCCAAATGGACGGCAAACCAGCCGTGACATTCATGATTTACCAGGTAGCCGGTTCCAATGCTACGGAAGTCAACGAACGTATTGCCGCCGAATTGGAAAAGATGAAAGAAGAATTGCCTACAGGTATGGAATTCATCACGATGATGAGCTCCAACGACTTCTTATTTGCTTCTATTTATAATGTAGTCGAAACACTGATCGTGGCGATCATCCTCGTAATCCTCGTGGTGTATTTCTTCCTGCAAGACTTCAAGAGTACCTTGATCCCGTCTATTTCAATCATCGTTTCGTTGATCGGTACATTCGCCTGTCTGACCGCAGCCGGATTCACGATCAACATTCTGACCCTGTTTGCCCTGGTGCTTGCCATCGGTACGGTAGTGGATGACGCGATCGTAGTGGTAGAAGCCGTACAGGCGAAATTCGATGCGGGTTACACCTCGTCCTATCAAGCAACGAAAGATGCGATGGGTGACGTGACGATGGCCGTTATCTCTTGTACCTGTGTGTTCATGGCCGTGTTCATACCGGTAACTTTCATGGGCGGTACTTCTGGTATTTTCTACACACAATTCGGTGTGACGATGGCAACCTCCGTAGGTCTTTCCATGATCTGTGCATTGACGCTCTGCCCCGCCTTGTGTGCTATGATGATGCGCCCGAGCGATGGAAACAAGAGTGCCAAAAGTTTCAACGGACGTGTACGTGCAGCCTACAATGCCTCTTTCAATGCCGTGTTGGGCAAATACAAAAAAGGCGTCATGTTCTTTATTCACCACCGCTGGATGGTATGGGCCGGAACGATCGCATCCATTATTCTGCTGGGATGGCTTATCAGCAATACCAAAACAGGTCTTGTCCCGCAAGAAGACCAAGGGACCATCATGGCAAACGTGGCCATTGCTCCGGGTAGCACATTGGAAGAAACGGGCAAGGTGCTGGACAAAGTAGAGAATATCCTGAAGAACACGCCCGAAGTAGAACACTACGCCCGCGTAGCTGGCTACGGCTTCCTGGCTGGTCAAGGTACTTCCTACGGTATGGCAATCATCCGTTTGAAAAACTGGGATGAAAGAAAAGGGGCCGAACATGTTTCCGACGCAGTAGTAGCCCGCCTAAACGCACAATTCGCCCAAATCAAAGAAGCGCAGATATTCTGCTTCCAGCCGGGTATGATTCCGGGCTACGGTCTGGGTAACTCTATCGAGTTGAACTTGCAGGACCGTACAGGTGGAGATATGAGCACTTTCTACGGCAACGCCATGCAGTATATCGGAGCTTTAAACCAGCGCCCAGAAGTTGCAATGGCTTATACTTCTTATGCAATGAACTTCCCGCAGATATCGGTCGATGTGGATGCAGCCAAATGTAAACGGGCAGGCATTTCACCTTCGATGGTTCTCGACGTATTGGGTAGCTATTGTGGTGGTGCATACGTTTCCAACTACAACCAATTCGGGAAAGTATACCGTGTGATGTCACAAGCCTCACCTGAATATCGTCTTGACGAACAAGCCCTGAACAACATGTTCGTCCGCAACGGGACGGAAATGGCTCCGCTCAGCCAGTTCGTAACCCTGAAACGGGTACTCGGACCTGAAGTATCCAATCGTTTCAACCTCTTTAGCTGTATCACGGTCAATGTGAACCCGGCACCGGGATATTCCACGGGTGAAGTACAACAGGCCATCGAGGAAGTGGCTGCCCAAATGCTGCCGACAGGATACGGGTACGAATATGGCGGTATGGCACGTGAAGAGGCCAATACGGGAGGCTCGCAGACACTCTTTATCTATGCGGTCTGTATCTTGCTTATCTACTTGATTCTGGCTTGTCTGTACGAAAGTTTTCTTGTGCCCTGGGCCGTTATCCTGTCTGTTCCGTTCGGTTTGATGGGTTCATTCCTGTTTGCCAAACTGTTTGGATTGGAAAATAACATCTACTTGCAGACCGGTGTAATCATGTTGATCGGACTTTTGGCCAAGACGGCAATTTTGATTACTGAGTTCGCCATCGAACGCCGTCGTAAAGGGATGGGGATCGTCGAATCGGCTTATTCGGCCGCACAAGCCCGTTTACGTCCGATTTTGATGACCGTACTTACGATGATCTTCGGTATGCTTCCGCTTATGTTCGCATCCGGAGCCGGAGCCAACGGTAACAGTTCATTAGGAACAGGTGTTGTCGGCGGTATGGCGGTCGGGACATTGGCATTACTGTTCGTCGTGCCGGTATTCTACATCATTTTCGAATACATGCAAGAAAAAATCCGTCCGCCGATGGAAGTTGAAACCGATATGCAAGTTGCGTTGGAAAAGCAAAAGAGCCAAACCGAACGTGACGGTTTAAACAATGAAAATAAATAAGGTATGAAGAAAATAATCGTATTAACAACCGCAACCGCCCTGTTGAGCAGTTGCGGCATATACACCAAATATCAACCGGCCGAGACGACTCCGGACAACCTGTACGGAGAAGAGGTGGCTGTCGATGATACGACCAACTTCGGTAATGTGAACTGGCGGGAACTTTTTACGGACCCGCAGTTACAGGCTCTTATCGAACAAGGGTTACAAAACAACACCGATCTCCGGTCCGCCCAATTGCAGATCGAGGAAGCGGAAGCGGCGTTAATGTCGGCAAAACTTGCTTTCCTTCCTTCGTTCGCACTTTCCCCGCAAGGAACGATCAGCAGTTTCGACGGTGGGAAAGCGACAAAGACATACACGCTGCCAGTCACAGCCAGTTGGGAACTGGACATCTTCGGACGTCTGCGCAATGCCAAGCAACAGGCCAAAGCACTGTATGCCCAAAGCAAGGACTACCAGCAGGCTGTGCGTACCCAGTTGATCGCCGGGATCGCCAACGTATACTATACATTGTTGATGTTAGATGAACAGTTAGCCATTTCGCAACAGACAGAAGAAGCCTGGAAAGAGACGGTGGCTTCTACCCGTGCATTGATGGATGCCGGATTAGCTAACGAGGCGGCCACTTCCCAAATGGAAGCGGCTTACTACAGCGTACAGACTTCCATTCTTGACTTGAAAGAGCAGATCAACCAAGTCGAAAATAGTCTCGCCCTATTGCTCGCTGAGACACCGCGCCGCTACGAACGTGGAAAGCTGGCCGACCAGCGGCTCCCGGAAGACGTAGCAGTCGGCGTACCGATGCAAATGTTATCGAACCGTCCCGATGTACGTGCTGCCGAACGTTCGCTGGAACAAGCATTTTACGCGACCAACCAGGCTCGTGCCGCTTTCTATCCTTCCATCGTACTGAGTGGAAGTGCCGGATGGACCAACTCGGCAGGGAGTATGATCGTCAATCCAGGCAAATTCCTGGCTTCGGCAGTCGGCTCACTCACACAACCGTTGTTCAATAAAGGACAGATCATGGCCCAATACCGCATCGCCAAAGCACAGCAGGAAGAAGCAAGCCTGTCTTTCCAGCAAGCCTTGCTGAATGCCGGCAGCGAAGTCAACGACGCTTTAGTCGCCTGCCAGACAAGCAAGGCCAAGACCCTTTTGTTCGAAAAGCAAATCCAATCCTTGGAAAAAGCATTGGAAAGCACCTCGTTGATGATGGAACATGGTACGACGACCTATCTGGAAGTGCTGACCGCCCGCCAGTCCTTGTTGAGTGCACAGCTGTCACAAACAGCTAACCGGTTCACCGAGATACAAAGCGTGATCAACCTTTATCAAGCTTTAGGCGGCGGTAGAGAATAAGAAAACATTTTTTATCCATAAAAGCCAAAAACCTTCTAAACCGGACCTTTTACCTATTCCATAGGACCTGTTTCAGAAAAAGTATCCAAACTTCAACGAAACAGGTCCTTTTTTATCAAATGAAAAATAAGCGGAGCCATGACATTGTCTATTCATTTTTTTATACTTTTGTGGGCATAAGACAGAATATACACAACAATGAAAAGTAAAAGTTATTGTTCAATTATTAGCTAATACACCGTATTTTCACGTGAACAAAATATCAATAATTTACTAATAACCAAACATTTAATTATACAATTAAAATCTTTCAGCTAATTAAATAATCCAAACACGTACATATAAAATATCTTTTTGACGTACTTTTGTGTACTATTTTTTTTACAAATGTTTTACAGCGCACGATTATGGCTACATTCAAATTTTTGGTACTCCCGCATCAACGGAAAGAAGATGGTACATATAACGTAAAAATCCGTATTACACAGAAAGGCAAGTCCAAATACATCAAGACCAGCCACAATGTATCAGCTTCAGATATTATAAAAAAGAAAGACAACGGAAAAGAAAAAATCAAGATCAAGAATCAAGCCGTAATCGACCTAATGGAAGAGATGATATTAGGATTTAAGAAAAAATTGACATCCGCAGGTGTTGAAGCAGAACACTGGGATGTTGATCGAATTGTGGAGTACTTGACTACAGAGGAAAAGAATTTCAGTCTGAATTTCATTTCCTATGGACGAAAAATAGCGGATGATCTTGAGCAAGATGGAAGGTTGGGTACGGCAAAGAACTATCGGATAGCCATAAATGCGCTTGTCAGGTTTATCGGAAAAGAAGAACTCGACATAAACCTTATTACAGCATCTTTTATGAGGGCGTTTGAGAAGTTTCTGAAAAACGAACCTTCTTTTAAGGGGTGTCGCGATGGTGGATCAAAACCTACTGATAAGCCTAAAGGTAAACGGAGCATATCTCTTTACACATCACAAATCAAAACACTACACAACCTCGCTAAAAATGAATATAATGACGAGGACAGAGGAATCATACGCATCCCATTTTCCCCGTTCTCAAAATACAAAATCGCACCAGTTCCCAAAAGTGAGCATCGAACATTGTCTATAGACCAAGTGCAGCAAATAATAGATCTTCCGTATAAACAAAATGCTCGCAATGGAGGTCAGCCTGTTTTCAATTTAGCGAAAGACCTATTTATCTTATCATTTGCGATGATGGGCATGAATAGTGCTGATTTCTATAATGCTCCTACCGCCGAAAACGAAATTATTACCTATCAAAGGACTAAGACACGCACAAGGCGTGAAGATAAGGCAGAAATGAAGGTCAGGATTGAACCGGAAATAAAAAGCCTGTTTGAGAAATACTCCGACCCATCTGGAGAGAAAGTCTTTATTTTTCATAAGTGGTATAGAAGTTCAGAGAATTTCAATAAATCAATAAATAAAGGATTAGATGAGATAGGAAAAATAATAGAGGTTCCAGATCTGAATTATTATTATGCCCGCCATACGATGGCAACGTTAGCAGCAAATAAGGCTGGAATTGATATTGCCAGAGTTGATGAAATGCTAAACCACTCCGATTCAACTTTAAAGCTGGCTCGTGTGTATATCGAACGGGACTACAGTGTGCTTTGGGAAGCCAACAGGAAGTTGTTATCCTTGTTTAAATGGGATGGCCTAAAATAAATCAGATCGATCAATTAGGCTTATCCGAAAAAGCTAAACGTATCTTTGCTTGGAAATTTTTTGCAGGAGAGTCTTTTGCTGATTGGCCGGGAGCAGAAAACAGGAAAGAACTATATGAGGTTTACCAAAAAGTTTTTAATGCTATCCTCGATCAAAAGAAAGGAATGTTACTGTTTTAAATGGCATTGATTATCAACATATAAGACAATAAAACTTTAAGATTCAAATATAAAATCTGGATCTTAAAGTTTTTTATTGATACAAAATTGCAAAAAAATTTCATTTCACAACTTAAGCCATTCTTCATAACTTATAACTTTATAGTTATCCGATATTTGTTTTTCATAATCATTATCTTTTATCGTTTTATATTGATTCGTAAAAACATCAACTTTTTTTCTTTGCTTGATAAACATTTGATACAAGTTAGCAAATCCTTCCTTATTTAATACGTTTGTATATTGAGCATGGTTCATAAATCCTACAGTCAATCCATCATCGCCATAAGATATTGTTTTATATTTAAATAACCTAGCGTCTATAAATATGGGGTAAGGTAGTTTTATCTGTTTATACACCTTTCCTGCATTAGCTATATCAAGACAATACTCAAACTCTGGAGAGATATAATAGTTTATGCCTATAGAATTTATATCAAAGTCTACTTTATCTAATATTGAAATCTCAAAAGTTTTTCCCCAAGGACTTACAAATCTAGCTATTAAAGACTTATCTATTTGCAATATAAAATAAACTGAATTATAAGAAGTTCCTTGATGAAAAGATATTATATTCTTAGGTTCCTCTAGTTTATTATATCGTATTCCAAACTCAAAACAATAAGACCAATTTGATAGCGGTCGTATCACTTCCCACGCTAAGTGTAATAACAATTCGCTTAATTGGATAAGAGCATTGTCCAAAACCTTAACATTAAACACTTGCATATTTTTTAGATCAAAATTCCACTTTTCAATTTTAGAATCATAATGTGCACCACCGAATCGATCAGATATTAACCTAATTAATGATTTTGAAGACAGTTCCTTACCTTTAACTTGAAGTATTGGAAGATCGAGCCATTCTTCAATGGATATTGATTTTGTATGCCATCTCGTAGGACGGAGTTGGGGATAGTTTATACCATATTTTAAAACTAATCCTTCAATTGGGAATTTTTGTTCTGATAAAGAATTTATATAAACAATAGGAGCTAATCTAAAATAATCCATCACTTCAAAAAATAATGCTTTACGTTTCTCTTTATCTGTATCCAAGAATATCCCCCTTAATTGACCTGAGATAGTAATTATATGATAATCTCTACCTTCGGATATTAGTTTCAGACAATCTTTCACGATAAATAAACCATGCAATAGTTCTAAATAACGAGTAGCTGATGTTTTTTTCATACCTTTATATTTATAGCTCAAAGATAACAAAATTATACATAATCATTTTACATATTAGAAAAAAGTCACATGTGATTCTTTATTAAAGACGCTGTTATTCTGATTTCTACATAACCATCTACCAAATTTTATAATAAAAACCAATACCAATATAGGAAGACAAACCAAGTTGACCGACACCATACCCACCAATTACTCCGAGTCCCCATCTACGATCGGGTATCTTTTTCGTAACATAAACCGTCTTAGGGAACACATCTATACTATCCAAGGCAGCGTTATATCCACTTATCCAAGCATGATAATTCTCCGTCAAGTATTCCTTCTGGTTGATTGGGACAGGTACAACGATCGGCTCTCTCACAGTATCCCCATCGAGAGTGATGTAGATAGGAAACATCTCCGGCACTGTCTGAATTACTGTTTCGTAGACAGGATAAGGGATACTATCTCGAATAGTGTCATACAGGATCAACGTGTCGTTTTTTCCAACAAGTACACCTCCTGCCCTATTCGTGTGCCGACCGGCCAGGAAGCAAAGAAGGCAAAAAACTAAAACTAATATGATATGCCAAGTTTTCATGACTAATTATTTCATTGCCATATCCGTATTTAGACTTCGCCCGGATATAAAAAAGGCGGTGAACTCCAACTTCGTGAGGACACCACCTTGATATTATTAATAAAGTCAAGTCAGGAGTTTGTATTTGCTGGCACGTAATCGTTCAATCTCCTTTCTTGTGGTACATATCCTAATTCTTTACACTTATCCAAAAGGATTGTAGCTAACTTAAGATAATCCGTTGGAGTTTCTGACCATTCAGATAGGACATCTATCATATTCTCCATATCTTCCGTCTTTGACATACGAGAATCCGCGCCTCGTATTCCATACGTTAACCCAGATAGTTCTTTATGAGCAAGTAAAATACAAACTAAATTACGGATAACCCTAGTTATATCTTCACCTTTCGGCAAAAACTTTCCTAAAAATTTTTGGATATTAGCATAATACAATTCATGTGAAAGGTTTGGATTCTGTTCCGAGATACCCAGTATTTCTCTAACAGCTTCTGGATTTTGTACTTCCCCAAATAAGTCATTTTCCGGACTACTGTTCGCTTCAATAATTTTATCAGCTGCACTGATCAAATCGTCTAATGATTTCTTTGATAATTCCATATAATGTAATTTTTAGTTATATAGCTTTCTTTTCTAAAATTGATTTCATCTCGTCTATTGCGACTTTCAAGGAACGTTTGGAGATAGGATCAAACAAAATATTTTTAGTCGCTATTTCTGAAGCAATCAACATTTTTTCATTATTGAACTTCGCAAATTGCTGACTTTTCATTTTTCCATTAGGCAAAGATTCCAAATACACTCCGTAAATAATAGAAGGAGAAATATGTAATTCATTAGCTAAAGCCTTCACTTTTGCAGGAAATGATACAACCCTTCCAAGTTTTTCTTGGATAACCGGATTAATTAGAATATCTAATGCAAATTGATCAGCTTTTTGTTCATTCAAAAGCAAATCAGGCATATCTGGAGTTGAAAAATGATAGTTCAAAGTTTCTATTATTTCAAAGTCATTAACAACATGATAGAGTTCATGGAGTAAACTAAGCCATAGTTTATGGTATTTTTTACCCATATCTGTAATGATTATACAAGGCTTGCCATTTAAAATAAGAGTGGCACCATGGGCATTCGTCCCAGTGGCATAAGATTGCGTTAGTACAATAATACCAATCTGGTACAATACAAGGACAAACCTATAATACCCATTCTTCTCATCTTTCGTAAATTCTGCTGACCGACGGAGTAATTGCAAAAGCAAATCTTTATCAAAATCATTTGGGTTCCCAATTTTAAGAAACGACTGAATAGCACACTTTAACCAGAAAGAGGTCATTTTTGATTCTTTCTCCTCCAACATCCTCCGTTTTGATTTACTAAAAAGAGCGGGCATTAAAGAAGTGTCATCATATTCATAAATAGAATTTATACCAAGAAAATTACAAATACACTTCTCATACTCTTCTACTTTCACTTTTGGTATAATTCCCAGCTTTTTTAATGCCGCCAAATCAAAATTCGTGGAAATATAAGAAATTCTTGCAAGTCTTTCGAGAGAATCTTCTTCAGCATCCTTGCCCTCACAATAAGCAGTCACATAGTCAGTCTCAGGAATACCTAAAACTTTCATTAATCGAACGGCTTGCATAAATTTTAATTCCGATTCCCCTTTTAAGAATTTACTTAAAGTCGCCCTTGTTACCCCAACCTCTTCAGCGATAGCGGAATCTGTTATCTCATTCTCTTTCAAAAATCGAGATAAGACATCTCGCAAAGGCAAAATTTCGCTTCTCAGGTTACTATTGTTTTTAATCAAATACATATACTGATGCTATTTTTGTACAAAAATAGGAAAAATCACGTATAAAATAGTATTTTCAATGCTAAAAATAGCATCAGCATAAAAATAATGTCCCCACTATGTCAAAGAACACATCGCACAGCTCTTATGCCGTGCCAACATACAACATATTCCAACCGTCCATCACATCCGACATCACGGCTTTCATGGCCGTACAATTATCAGTTTCAAAAATGATTTGTATTCTTCCCGAACGTCAAAACAAGGACACACCTTGATAAATTCAAACGGCTCAACTATGCCGTTATCGTTTAGGTCCGGTGACGTATCTCGATGGCCGAGAAGTTCTGCAATCTCATATTCTCTCGTTAACTTGTTAATTAGGTCGTCCATTGCCGTCTTTTGCACCGGAGTCCGGGTATCAGCCGGTTTTCCGGAAGTGTCCAGTCCACCAATATAGCAAATCCCGACGCTATGATCATTGTAACCGATACAATGAGCCCCAGCTATCGTGAGTGGCCGACCGGCTTCTATGGTTCCGTCCAAGTCGATTACATAGTTATAACCAATTTGGCTGAAACCGCGTGCACGGTGCATACGATCAATATCCTTAGCTTTGATATCCTGTCCGGCACGTGTGGCCGAACAATGGATAATGATTGAATCTATCTTTTTCATTTTTATCCTCCTATTATTAATACCCATTCTGCGGTTCACGATCACCGCATTTCTTTCTCTCACACCTTTTCATAGCAAGTTCAAGCTTGACATCCGAATAGCTCTCTTTCAAAGTAAAAAGCTCATCCTGTACCTGTCGAAGCCTTCCGGTTTGTTCTACAAAACGTTCTTCTTTTTCTGATAGCTGTTTCTGCAGGAACTCGTTATACTCACGTAAAGCCTTGAACTCCTCCACATCGGCATGGGCGTCCTCAATACGGGCGTTTGTCTTCCGGTTCGTATAGAAGCTAATCCCCCATTTTATCGCCTCGAATCCTCCCAATGTTCCGATGATTGTCAGGATGTCAGTTAATTCTACATTCACTTTACACCTCCTTCCGTTTTTATTTGATCATCTTTGTTACGAGTTTTTTCATTGCCATAAGGCAGTGTTTGTTATTTCTCCGCCTCCGGTCTGTGATAGATGGGAGGCGGATTTTTATATTATTCAGCCTGTTGCTCCTCTTTTAGCGGTTCATCCAAAATTTTGACATACGTCGGCATCGTGAACTCAGAGAACATGCCGTTGCGATCTATGAAGTCAACACGTTGTTTGAGGTATTGAAGTTCTTCATCAGTCAAAGCTATATCTGTTGTTTCTGTTATGGCCGCTGCATCAGTAAATCCGATATTGATTTGACCACTCCCCATATCCTTGATAACGATACGCTTCTGATCAACCTCCGAGATCGCTATCTTACTGTCTATCGATACTTTCAGTTCCATGTTTTTTCTCGTGTCAAACTGTGGTAACACGGTGTTGAGTATTAATACTCTGTCTTTTAATGTCAGTTCCATATTGTATGTTTTTATGATTGTTTGCATTGTAATTAATAATGTCTATTGAATAGATACCATCCCTGGTTAAAATAAGCGAACGTTGCACAGTCACCCTTATTCATGTCAAGTGTCATGCTGTTGCCGTTATTGTCCAACAATGGTGTATCAGAGTTTTCTGGTTCTATTCTGATACCTTCGGAAGAGAACTTCGCCACGATCACATGCACAAAAATCACGGAATTGAAACCGACTTCGCTCCACGAATCTCCGTATTCCGGGTGGACTTCTCCCATTTTCTTTGTGATCGTCGACCGGGAAGGGAGATAGACGCTAAGATACGTACTGGTACTGAAGACGAACGTGTCCCGATAACCGATGTTCAGGACGATTGTATCACTCTTGTCCGACGAGGGTGCATAACGGGCAGTCGAGATCGATCCGTTGACCTTTAAACCTCCAATGCAGTATAACGCATAGTTGCGCCGTCCACCATGAACATCTATCACAGCCCCATAATTTATATCGTTGTGATTAGTTGTATACTCAAGGCGCATCAAAGCACTTGTTCCCCCAAGCGTAGACGGCAAGGTATTTAGACCTAGGCCGGCCCATTTACCGGAAGATGAAAATCCCAAAAACGCATTACTTCCTGATGAATAAAGGAAAAATTTAGAAGACGATTCACCGGAATAGCGGTTATCCGAGAATAGTCCTCCAGACTCCATCCTAAGTCCTCCGATGTAGGCATCCCCATTTTGATAAACTTTAAACGGAGCATTTGCAGGTGTTGCATTTCCAGCCCAGATTCGAACAGAGTTTCCGGCAGTTCCACCTCCCGATAACCCGGCAAGTTTTTCTCCATTTGAATTTGCTATATAGATACTTCCTCTACTTTCCACGTTTCCATTGCTTTCTACCCGGAATGTCGGATCAGTGGGTGGTTGCCCTTTCGCCCCGGCTGTTCCTCCCGACCAAATACGGATTGTACCAGACGCCGACATTCCACCTGTGCTTCCAAAAGCGATCGCACCCGTAGTTATGAGTCCGCCATTGATCTTCGTTATTGTATTGTCATATTTTGAGGCAAGAACCCATTTAGAACCGCTATATCTATAGATATTCTCCCCATCCACCCATAAGTCATTTGTCCGCATACCCGATGTTGGATCCGTCGTTTGATAAAATACCCTTGCCTTGTTATTTGCAGTCAATTGGGCGTTGTTGGCTGCATTCGACGCATTCTCTGCATCCGTCAGGGCATCATTTACCCCATCATACAACGGTTGAAGGTTAGGACGGTCGGAAATGTTATTATAACCGGATGTTCCGGATTTGAATATCACAGGTCCGGTTATAGTCCCATTCACCAGATCAATCACCAATCGGGCTAACTTGTCCTTTATCAATCCTGTCGTGATCGTCTGGCCGGCAATCTCAGTGTATCCATAATTCGGAAGCCAAGAGCGTACGCCATCCTCCGGAGTATTGAGCACCCCTACCCAGAAATGATAGAACCCTGTTTCATCCTCTAACTTTATCTGCCGTTCACTGACATATATTGAGCCATTTGTTCCTTCTTTTGGACATTTGGCATAAACATAATAGGCAAGCGAATTATTCAGCCGGAAAGAAGCCGCCGGAATAGCCCATTCACGGATTTCCTCGCTAACGGTAAAGTGTACTAACTTTCCTGTCGTATTCTTGAAATAGTTGGCATCATTGTCCGCATTCGGAATAAACTTCATCCCTATAAGCTCCATCTGCTGGGAATTGGTGCCGACGATAAGTTGAGCCGTATGCACGGCCAACGGCTTGATAAGTTCAGTGAAATAATCCCCTTCCGGGTCAAACATCATGCCCAAAGTTTCCATCACGTCCCGCCATGAGCGTTTCGTATGCTCCCGGACCGGCTTAACCGCATCCTCAATCTCTTCCGGCACTTTATTCACATCATCCACCAGATCCTTAAAACCATTCGATTCAAGGAAATCGGACAAGGTAAGTTCATACCGGTATGAAGGTGTACCGTCTTTCTCGATATACCTTTTTATTTTGGTAACACGAATCTCTCGATCGATATCTAACTGTTCGGAATATACGCCAACCATCTGGCCACAGGCGATAAAGATGTTTTGCAAACGAAAAACAATTTCATCACATTTTCCTCGTAACTGGATGCGTTTCTCACACTTGCCATCCAACCATGCTTGCGCCTCTTCCTGTAGCTGTAATGAAGCGTTATCCCTATAGCTTTGCGGCATTTTCAGGCCGGTAAGGATAAACTTGTCACCGACAGAAAAATTAATGTCACCGGGAACTTTCAAGGCGTTTTCCTGGTCATTCTGCTTTAGTTTGAACTGTTTCAAGTCATTGTCCCAACTGTCTTCAACGATTGCAAGGTCATAGCCAGCCAAGCCGCCATCCTGGAATGTAACGATCACTTCCACCCCGTCCAACAGGCAATCGGTAAGATTGAAATCCATATCGGCAGCTCTCAGAGTGTAATCGTCGATCTTTTCTGTTACGGCAAACTCTCCTTTCGGAAAGATATGGTCGAATTGCATGGACTTTTCTATCCGGCCGTACTTCTCTACATTCTTTTCGATAGAAAGCAGACCATCAGGCAGAAGAAGATAATCAGTGCCATAATCAGGACCGAGATTCTTGTCTGAACCGTATGGATAAAAAACCGTTACTGGTGGCGTATCATCAACAGCAGACACTTCCAGTTCGGTAAAACCCATTCCTTCGCCCTGTGCCAAGACAAGGCCGTTGCTTGAATACTCCCTCCTGCCGATATTTATTGTCTGGCCGGATATCCAGTATTCCGTATTCAATTCTTTAATGAGTTCGTCAAGTACCGTCCCGACTTTCTTATCTTTGAAAGAAAGGGTAACCATCCGGGATTCGATACAGGATCCGGCCACCCAACCAGATCCTGTACGGTTCATGTTTTTGACAAATAGGGTTAGCCAGTCACGGGCGGTACCGGTGTAATAGTCGAAGTTCTTTTTCCGCTCCGGTGTACCATGAAGGAAAAACTCTGCATCCAAAAGGTCGTACCGACTTGAATAGAACTGAACGGTATATTCCCAACCAAGAGATGTCTCCTTTTTCGTCACCTTCTCATTATGCCGGATCTTGTATTTTGTCCCTTCAAAGTCTATATAGTCGTTGATTTGAAGGTTTACCACATTTCGGGAAAGAAAATTCAGGGTAAGAGTGTCCTCACCCATAATCTCTTCGACCGTATAACTATTATCCTTCAGATAAACGTCACAAACTACCGTATTTCCGCGCTTTATTTCCATACTGCTAAATAACCTACTTATTTTTAGGCAATAAAAAACACGGCAACCGGATATATGACATTTTACCGGTTGTCGTGTTTTAATATATAAGGTAGATGTTCTGTTTATGGTAGATTTCTAAAGCGCAAGTCCACACGCGCCAAAAGTCGTAGACAACGCTGCAATCTCACACCAGAACATCGGCTTCGTTGATACAAAGTCCTGCCATATATTACCACTCAACCGTTTACTCATGCCTATTACCGTGTAAACGATAAAAGCCAGCCACACCGGAATAAGAACCCACCAGAAAGACGTGCAGCCAACCCATAGCTGAGAAGAAAGCAACGTCAATGCCGCCGATCCACAATGAATGCGGTTTATCCAAGTGTCTTTGAAATCAGGAGCCAAACCGACACCAATCAAACCGATACAGGCTGCGATCGCCAGCAACCGCATAGTAAAGGTTGTACTCATTTCCCAAATGACCGGGAATAGGAACATAGCCGTCAGTGCCATGCTTGCTCCAAAGATCAATTTATGATCAAGAGTATAATACGTCGCACTAATTGAGTACGGTACACCTTTTGCCTTTATACAAACTGCTGCCATATAAACTGCGATAACCAAAAAAGAAATAATTAATAATAACATGATTTTCAAACTTTATTGTTTAACTTTGTTTCCGGAGACCCTCGGTCCCCCTAATTTTCTTTTTTTACAGCCTCCAATCTGTGATAGCCTGGAGGCTGTTTTATTATTCTTTCGCCACCGAACATTTTATATCTCCATTTGTTTTAAAAGAAAATACCCAACCTGGGGTTGGCGATTATCAATAATTTTTTCTGAATATACATTTGCTGTCTTTCTGCTGTGACAGCCCAAAGACAGTGTCACTAATTTATTAATACGGCCTTGCAGGCGGAGTGAAGTTTGATGTCCAACGGGCAATATTACTGATGCGAAACTCGTCAATCATACCGTTCAGATACAATCCATAATCCCGATATTTTCCGATCATTAAAGAACTATAGTACCCTGAAACCATCGTTGATGTGAAACCAGACGCATACACTCCATTTACATACACTTTCCAATATCGAGATTGTGACCTGACGATCGCAAGATGAACCCACTGATCCCGTGGCATCGTAAAATAGCATATTGCATCCCCTCGGGTTCCACCATACTGCAATCCAAAGAAAATGCGTCCGTCAGATTCCTCCATTATATCAAAGCTGTAACTTCCACCACCATTGCCTTTTGACATTATACCGTTTCTCACACCACTTTTCAGTTTAATCCAAAAATCGACGGTATAGTTTGGATATAGGGACTCGTTTATGGCATTCGTTCCACTTATCTTTACATACCCGTTTCCTGAAAACGAAACGCAATTCTTGAATTTTCCCACTACATAGGACATATTACTACCAACATAAGGCTTGCCTGAGGCTTCATCTTTCAATGATCCATCAAAATGTAGCAACAGCAAAGTATTCCTGTCTACTTTCTTTCGTCCCATCATCGATCTTATCATACCAACCTCCTTTCCGCCGAAAGTCGGTCAGATACTTTAGTTAAGAGGTGTTTACCCCCCCCCCATTAACATTTGTAAACAATTATTTCTCATGACTTTATCTCCTATTTTTTAGTCGTTAATATCTTGTTTCATCTTTTTCAACGGCAGATCATTCTTCGTAAGCCCAATAGCGGATCAGGACAGTGCCATCACCGCCGTTACCGTAAGTACCACAACCGCCACCACCGTAACCGCCACTTTTTCTATTGCCATTTCCAGTTCCGCATCCTTTGTCGTAATCGGATTCTCCACCCATGCCCCCATTTATATTTCTGTCTGAACCACCACCTCCGGCATTTCGTTTCCCAGTAGGTTCGCCAAAATCGCGGGTTGTATGCCTTTGACCCTTTCCTCCGCCATATAGGGAACCAGCTGGATAGAGAGAGCCATTTTCATTGCGGCTGCCGATTCCGTTAGATCCATCAGAACCCGCTTTAGCCGTATCTGAATCATCTCCTGCTCCGCCACTTCCGCCGTTGCCACCAGTATATGCTCCGGCATCACTTCCGCCTGGATAACCATTACCCGCACCATTTCCGCCATTAGCTCTATAACTTGAATTTAAGAATTGAGAGTATCCACCGTTGGGGGCAACTTCAGAATACCCTCCAATTCCTCCTTTCCCAACTGTTATCGGAATTGACTGACCCGGTGCAACAGAGATAGCATCACCGTCTCTCCATCCGGATGTATCTTTTTTGAAGGTTTTAGTATAGCCGCCACCTCCACCGCTTCCATTATGTCCTGCACCCCCTCCTCCGACAAGAAACACATCAACCTCCCTACATCCTTTAGGTACGATCCAGGTATAATTCCCGGCAGGATAGAACCTCTTGGTGAACAACTGCAACTTCTTCCGTCCCATCATCGACCGTCTCATCTACGCCCTCCTTTCTTACGATAAGAGGTCGTAACTTCTTTATTTATAGAGCATTTACCCCCCCCCGTCTAACTTTTAATAACATAACCTGTTTCATTGCTTTACCTCCTGTACAATTGTGGGCAAGTCTTTCAAGTCGTTCGGATAACCTGTAACGGTTGTCAGAATGCAGAGATAGATCACACCGTATTGTTCATAATATTTGTCTTTCTCGAATGCCATACCCTGCACGTATGGAATAGGATCATCAAGCGTGCCTGCGTGCTCAGCTTCAACGATCTTATACAGTGAAGCAGTTTCTATGCCCGGTTTCCAATCGGCTTGCAGCTTGTGCTTTTGTATCACTTCAAACAAAGTGTCGCTTTCTCCTTCCACTACTCGAAGCCGGAAGCCTATTTCAACTTCCTTGCCAAACTCCGCATCTTTCTCACCCCAAATGGGGAATAAGACCTGCATCTCCAACGCTTGGCTGGCTGTGAGAGACACGCTGTTCATAATCGCACGGGCAAAGGTCACTGCCTGCGCTTCCGGGGATTTAGCGATTGCCTTATCTGCTTTAGTTTGCAAGGCTGCCGTTGTTGTATGGATCATTTCAGGATAGCCTTTTACTATGATAGCTTCGACCTCCTCGGCTGTTTGGGCGGCATCGATACGGGATAGCAAGCCGTCTGTCACCTTGGCGCACTGCTCCGAATAGTCCGCTATTTCGTCAAGAGCAACCGTTAAGATATTCGAGGCGTACAGATGACCGCCTACTTCGACTTCTTCCTGCCGGCCACACTTGTCTTTCAGACGAAGCGTATCACCGGCATAGGCATCCTGTTCGTCGATGTAGTAATGATGGATGTCTTTGTCGTAGATTTCCTGCCGTTTGGCATCACGGGCACGCCAGAGCAGTTCTTCCGGTGTCGGTTCTGGTTCCGGAGCGGGCTGCATGTGCCAACACTCCAACGGGGTTGCATCCGGATGTTCGTTGTGGTACTGTTCCTGTTCTTCTGAGAGCGGAAGATAAGCCCCAACCTCATAATCGTCTATATCTGTACTTATGAGATAGGAATCAGGAAGTTTTACTTTCGTTTTCCAAAAATTAATGTCTTTATGAATGTATATCATATTGCTATTCTTAATTGTGATAATATAAACAAATTATACCCTGTCCTCCTTTTCCTCCTTTACGTGACGGACCACCCCCTCCTCCGCCACCAGCTCCAATGCCACCATTTCCGCCATTCGTAGGATTGCTTGAGCCTGAATTTCCACCATTTCCACCTGATTCAAGACCTGCCGCCCCACCACCTGCTCCAGACCCATCCGAACCAGATCCGTTCGAGCCTTTCCCCGAAGTTCCACCTCCTCCAAATAGGCCAATAGGAATAAGTACATTGTTATATTTATATCCTGTACCACCTTGATAAGATTGACTATTTCCACCTTTATAACCGCCCATACCATCTGCATTACTTACACTGTTTCCACCGGTCATTCCTGACGATGAATTTCCATTACCCGACATAGATGCGCCTGAACCACCAGCATAACCGTAAGAACCATTCCAATAACCAGGAGAGCCTCCACCATTATTACAAATCGCGATATCGGAAGATGGGTTTTCTACCAACTTTGATAGAATGGTATATATACTGTCTGGTATTTTAGAGCCATTACCAAGCCCTCCTGCTCCCTCACTATTACCTCTTTGCCCTCCAGCACAGATTATCGTATCCCCGTTTATTTCAAGAGTTGTACTATCCCCATCAGTTTGTGCATTTACAGGCTTTGCAATTTTACAAGTCAAAGTTTTCGGTAGCAAAGAGATTTTTATATTACGAGCAAATGCTATTGTTCCAGAAGCTCCACCGCTACCACTGTTTGTGCCCCCTCCGCCGCCACCTCCAACGATTAGCAAATCCACAAACTTATATTTTTTCTCTATTATATAATTCTGTTGGATACCTAAAGGACTTACCAGCTTTACCAATTTAGGCACTGTATTATATAGATTACCTGATATCAATCTACGTTTCATCTCTTCCTGTTTTGAATTATACCCTAACTACTATTATCCCGTGTTCTTTCTTCAAGGATACACCTGTCGGTTTCCCGTTCGGTAACGTTACACTTGATTCCTCGGACTGCCAGCCAGAACCATTAGGGACCGGTTGGTCAAAGTCCGACCCGGAACTGTTCAAGATCGACAGATAGAATTCCTGCATTTCCGGTACGCTGGCGATATCGGCAAAGTTGATCGCTTGCGGGGATTTGCTTGTGTATTTGAAGCGAAGGTTATACGGTGATGACGGAAGAGCCGCCAGAGACTCGACATCGACATACTCTTTCAACCTCAAAGAGTCCGATACCTTCGTTTTCTCTTCATTGCTGTAATTATTGTCGGTATGGACATAAGCAGCGTCCTTGACCGTATGGTCGTCATTCTGTAACTGGGATAGCCTTGTCGGAATCGCCTGCTGGACGTTTGTGATGCTCTGGTTCAGCCCGGCAATGATCCCTTGCAACGTCTGTGTGTCCTCTACGTTGGCAAGAAAAGCGATGATCTCGTTAAATGACTCGATGGCACTCGATGCGTCACCCGAAACGAGCGTGTTGACCTGCTGCTGCAAGGCTGTCAGCGCGTTCCTGATTTCCGTGTCGTCGTAGCTTTCCCCGTCCTGTCCTTCGGCCACCACACCCGTATCCTCTTCGCCTATTTTCCAATGCTTGGTTTCCGGATCGATCGAAGGAACCGGAGCATTGTTTCCCCGAAGGTTCGGGGTGTCGAACTTACCTTCAGCCGTCGTGATCGTCAGGATATAGGTCGTGGCATCATTCGTTTTAACCGTGACCTTCACCTCCTGCATGACGGCCGGCAGCTGGGCAAACGTATGAACGCCATCAGCCAGCTTCATGTTGAATTTACCGTTTTCCAAACGTTCAAATAACCAGACTGATGCAGGGTAAACGGTTGCGTTATCGGCCCATTCGGCGGTCGGCAGTTCGAGCTGTTGATAAATAAATGCACCTTTCTTACTCATTGCTTAAATATCCTTGTTTTATCGTTCGTACTGATTCATTGTAATAATTGGCTCCTGTCAGATAAACATTACCGGGCAAGGCTGTACCGCTGCCGGATTCCTGCCACGAGGCTTTTCCCCCGGCAAGATCATAAAGCCGGTAGAATACATATTCGCCATCTTCCGCTACACGCACATCATCACCGATACGAAAATTGATGGTTGTACCGTCGGTATTGACATAGCTCAATGTATTTTCGTCCGGGATAGCCTCTAACGTCGGGATCTCCGGTTTGTTCTTGATGTAGTTCTTATTGACAGGATCGATAACGTTCCAGTCGGGTTGCAGTCCACTGATGACTCCTTCGGCGGCTTCGGCTGCACGATTGGCGCGGTCGGCGGCTGTGTTGGCCTTGCC
>OGKC01000248.1_pt1 | contig 19315 bp, 16 predicted proteins | sample 1572411 | NCBI WGS metagenome assembly OGKC01 (sample SAMEA2582157, study PRJEB24529) | metagenome
CGGTGCGGGAGGTAAGGTCAACCCTAATTTCTCAAAATTCTCATCTGCGTTAATCATGCTCATAATTTCTTTCATTTATATGTTAGTAAAAAATATATTGATCTATTTCCTGACTCTTTCCGTTACCGGTTGATTCGTGGCGACAGAGATTCCTTGTAGCTCTACATACTCGACGCTTAAAGGATTCTTGGAGCTGGCTTTAACGTAGAGGGATTGGAGAATCGCCTGTTGGTTGTTGATCGTTATGTAGCATACATAGCGGGAATCACGTTTGGTAATCGTCAACTGGCGGGAGGGATAAGCGGTCAATGAGCATACACAAGCATTATCACTCGCCGAGATCAGTTTATACCCATAAGCCATTTTCCGTTGGATATAGCTCAAGCCATTGGTTTCCCCCGGATGCTTTTCCCGATTGACCCAATAAACGTTCAAGGGATCATGTGTATCCAGCTTACCATCCCTCAGATTCACATCGTAACAAACCAAGTTCTTATTCACGCTTCGTGCTATATGAAAAAGCCTCCCGACCGTTGGATAAGTACCTTCCTCCGGGTCCGCCGCAAACGAGGCGACGAAAGGGAAAAGCATAATAACGATACTAAGCAGCCATCTCTTTCTCATTGCTCAATCATTCTTTTATTATACAATCATATTTAAGATCATTACCCCGATCAATCCTACGACCGACACGATCGTCTCCATGATAGACCATGAGCAGATCGTATCCTTTATGCTTAGGTTAAAATATTCCTTGAACATCCAGAAACCGGAATCGTTGACATGCGAGAACATCAAGCTACCCGCTCCTAAAGATAAAACCATCAAGTTCGGGTTCGCACCCGTTTGCGTAACTAAAGGCATCACCACGCCCGCCGCCGTCAACGCCGCCACCGTAGCCGATCCCACGCACAAACGGATCACGGCAGAGATCAACCAACCCAAGATCAACGGATGAACGGGCAATTGCTCTAGGCTTGTCGCCAGCTCATTGCTTACCCCGCTATCCTCCATGATCTGCTTGAAGATACCGGAACCCGCGATGATCAAAAGGATCATAGAGATATCTTTCACGGCCTCCCCATAGACTGCCATAACCGACTTGATACTACGTCCCTGCCGGATGCCCAGCGTATATGTAGCGAACAACAAGGCGATCAGCATTACAATGGAAGGAGCACCAATAAAAGAGACTATCCCGCTCGCCATCTCGCCCATATCCTTAAAGCAATAAGGAATAACCGTCACGATAATCAGTAAAAAGACAGGCAACGTAGCGCTGATAAAACTATTCGCCTTGCCCGGCATGCTATATCTCCCGCTATCCTCTTTCTGCTCGAACAACGTGACCGGACCGGATTTTATATGTTTCAACCGACTGCCGAACACCGGCCCGGCGATAATGATAGCCGGAATCGCCAAACATAAACCGTAGATCAGCGTAAGGCCGATATTCGCGTTGAACTGTACCACCAAGGCTACCGGAGACGGATGCGGGGGCAGGAATCCATGCGTCACGGACAACGCCGCCAACACCGGCAACCCGATATAGACCGCCGGAAGCTTGTATTTATACACGATCGAGAAGATCAATGGCACCAACAACACAAATCCGATCCCATAAAATAACGGAATACCCACGACAAAGCCTGTCACCATCAGCCCCCATTGTATATGCTTAGTACCAAAAAGCGACACCATCACGGAAGCGATCTTCTGTGCCGCTCCGCTCTCGGCCACCAACTTGCCTAGCATAGCGCCTAATACGATAATCAACGTCAACCCACCCAAGATACTCCCGATACCGTTATTCACCGAGTCCGGCAGCTTCTCCAACGGAATGCCCAAAGCGATGCCCGCCAAGATAGAGGAGATCAGAAACGCGATGAAAGCATCCACCTTAAAGTAGGATATCAAGACAATCAATAAGGCCAAACAAAGTACGACAATGATAAATGACATGTTTTTTCGCTGTATTAGTTTATAATCCGTAAACGGGATACAAAGAAAACATTTATTTCCGAACTACCCCTTTTTACGATAACTAATTACCGCTAACAGATTAAAAAAAACAGCAAATAGACAGACAATCACAAAATGTCCCCGTAAATCGGCAAAGCCGCTCCCCTTTAAATAGACCATACGCATCACCTCCACGAAATAACGCACCGGGTTCGCCAGCGTGATCTTCTGCGCCCATTCCGGCATACTGCTGATCGGCGTGAACAATCCGCTTAGCAAGGCGAAAATGATCAAGAAGAAAAACGCCGTAAGCATCGCTTGTTGCTGTGTGGACGAAAAGGATGAGATCGCCAAGCCAAATCCCGTAAAAGCGATCAAATATACGGCGGCAAACAAATAGATCACCCCGAAACTCCCCTCCGGCACCAAGCCGTAGATCAGCCAAGCGATGAGGATCGCCACCGTCAGCAGGACAAAGCCTATCACCCAGAAAGGGATCAGCTTCGACAGCAGGAACAGGGACTTGGGTACGGGCGAGACGTTTATCTGCTCGATCGTCCCTTTCTCCTTCTCGCTCACGATATTCAAGGCGGAGATCGATCCCCCAATAATCGTCAGCAAGAATACCATGATGCCGGGAACCATATAGATCTTGTAACTCAGGTGGGGATTGAACAGGTGAATCGAAGCCACTCCCCTTCCCGATCCCATAGAGGCGAAACCTTTCTCCCTATTGAAATCCTGTATAATCGAGGAGAGGTAGGAGCTACCCAAGCCGCCCTTGGTCCCGTTCACGGCGTTAGCGGCGATCATCACGTCCGCCCTGCCCTCCTTCCCCAAGTCCCGCTCGAAATCAGAGGGGATTTCCAGAATGATATCGGACTCATTGCTCTCCACCGAGGTCAGCGCCTCGTCGTAACGATCCGACCGGTCTGTCAGGCGGAAATATCCGGAGGATAGTACCTTATCTACCAATTGCATGGAGGTGACGGAATGATCGTTGTCCACGATGCTAAGGTTAATATTTCGCATCTCGAAATTAGCGGCGAAAGGCAAGATGATCAACTGCATGATCGGGATGATGAAGATAATCTTCGGCATGAACCGGTCCCGACGGATCTGCTTGAACTCTTTCTCTAACAAATATCGTAACATAGCTTATAATCGTATTTTAAAACGTTTCACACTCAAGAATACCAGCACGACCGCCATGAACGACAGTATCCCGATCTCCTTCAAGATCGACACGGCGGGAAGCCCCTTGATCATCACGTCCTTCACGGCGATGATATACCATTTGGCCGGAACGATATGGGAGAACCATTGCAGGATATCCGGCATATTCTCTATCGGGAACATCATGCCGCTCAACAACATGATCGGAAGCATCAAGGCGATACCGCTGATCAACATAGCCGCCTGCTGGGTATCGGCTACCGTGGAGATCAGCAGGCCCAGGCAGAGGGATACGATCGCGTACAGGATGGACACGGAAACCAGCAACAGCAGGCTGCCTTTTATCGGAACGTCCAGCAGGAAATAGGATAGTAGCAAGATCGTAGCGATATTCACCATACTCAGCAATAGGTATGGGATCGCCTTGGCTAGAATGATGTAGATGGGTTTCAGCGGGGAGACCAGCAGGACTTCCATCGTTCCCATCTCCTTCTCTTTCACGATGCCGATCGAGGTCATCATGGCGCATATAAGGATAAGGATCAAGCCCATCACGCCGGGAACGAAGTTGTAGGCGCCTTTCATTTGAGGGTTGTAGAGCAAAGAGATAACCGGGGTCACGGCTTTACCCTCAACCGCCGACTCGCCTTTCAACTGTTCCGCGATGATCGCCGAGCAATAGGCGATTAGCTGCGTGGCCTCGTTCGGATCGGTAGCGTCCGCCAAGACTTGTACTTGGGCATCGGCCGTGGAAGCGTATTGAGGGGGAAAGACAACTATGACGTGTACCTTTCCTTGCCGAAACAAGGCCTCGGCATCCTCATAGCTATCGACGGTCGTATACAGCTCGAAGTACTCGCTGGCATTCAAGCGGTCTGCCATCTTCAGTGTCAGCTCATCCCGGCTTTGGTCGAAAATAGCGATCGGCACACGCTTGATCTCGGTCGTGATGGCATATCCGAACAAGATGATCAGGATGACGGGCATGAGCAAGAGGATCATTGTCGTGCGTGCGTCCCTGAAAATGTGATAGAACTCCTTTCTAACAAAAGAGCCGAAGGCACTTTTGTTAATGAATAATGAATAATTAATAATGGATAATGGGGTCATCGCTTATTGTTGGATTTTGAGGTGGTTATTATTCGTGTCAGTAACTTGATTAATTCATAGCAATCCTCAATCAAGGAATTATAGGCTCTTTCATCCATATAGCCGGAATCCTTTAATAAGGATATCCAGTAGGCCGTCTCATTCGCCTCTTTCAAGGCTATACTTTGCTTACTGATAAAGTCTGCTTTCGATTGCGCGTAATCCGCTTCTCGTATCAATGCGCCAATAGCGGTCCCACTTCTTAGCATCTGTTTCGAGAGAACATATTCTTTCTCAGTAAAGGCTATATACTTATACGCCTTTATAATACGCAAGGCAAACTGATAGGATTTATCCCCTACCACATTCCCCCCTTTATCCTGCCTATGATCTTCCATCATCATTATTCATTATTCATTATTAATTATTCATTATTCATTATCCAACGCTCATTGCCCTCTCGTCGCTTTTCGAGCCAAGGCGTGGAAGACTTGGTTCATATTCGTTGTCTTAAAATCCCGCTTCAAGGCGGAGGGACTGTCTAACGCTTCGATCTTTCCGTCTACCATGATGGAGACACGGTTACAATACTCCGCCTCATCCATATAATGGGTGGTGACGAAGATTGTGATCCCCCGGGCAGCCGCTTCATAGATCAACTCCCAGAACTGGCGGCGGGTGACGGGATCGACGCCTCCGGTAGGCTCATCCAAGAAAACGATCTTGGGATCATGGATGATCGCCACGGAGAAGGATAGCTTCTGTTTCCACCCCAAGGGCAGGGAATCGACCAAGGTATTCCGCTCCTTTTCCAGCCCGAGGATATCCAGCAACTCATCCGTTTTCTGGGACAGCTGCCGTTTAGACAAGCCGTAGATACCGCCGAAGAGACGGATATTCTCCCATACCTTTAGATCGCCGTATAGGGAGAATTTCTGGCTCATGTATCCGATATTCCGTTTGATGGACTCGCTCTCCCGGTAGACATCGAAACCGGCTACCCGGGCCTCGCCGGATGTCGGGACCGACAGGCCGCAGAGCATACGCATGGCGGTGGTCTTCCCTGCCCCGTTTGCCCCGAGGAAGCCGAATATCTCGCCCGGCTCCACCTCGAAACTGATATGATCGACGGCGGTGAAGGTGCCGAAACGTTTGGTCAGTTGTTTTACTTCTATCGCTTTCATTTTTTATCCTTATTTCATAATTACAATGCCGCATTTCTCCAAGATTCGACCTCGCACCAAACGCGAGGCCTCGCATTTCCCCGAGATTCGACCTCGCGCCCGACGCGAGCCCTCGCATTTTTCCGCGATTCGACCTCGCGCCTGACGCGAGCCCCGTATTTTTCCAAGATTCGACTTCGCACCCGACGCGAGGTCGAATCTTGGGGAAATGCGACACATCCCCTCTCTTACAAGGCCATGAAACAATCCTCAACGCTTGGCTCAAGGCGTTCGATGCTTACGTCCGCGTAACCTTTGCCTTTCAGATATTCCTGTAATCGCCTCATGACATCCTCCCCATCCCTCCTCAACGTAAGATGATGAGCATCTCCAAAAGCGAAACACGAGTTTGTATCCGGGAACTCCCGCAAGTCTCCCAACAACTTATACATCGACGCGCATCGCACCGCGTATAGCCGCCTATCGAATGAGGTACGGATACCTACCGGCGTATTGATAGATAGGCATTCCCCAGAACGCACCAAAGCGATACGGTCGCAACGGGAGGCCTCATCCATATAAGGCGTAGAGACAAGTATCGTAATGCCTTGCCGTTTCAGACGATCCAGCATATCCCAGAACTCAGAGCGGGAGACAGGATCGACCCCCGTCGTAGGCTCATCCAAGAACAAGACATCCGGACGATGGATCAAGGCGCAACTCAAAGCCAGCTTCTGCTTCATACCACCGGACAGCTTCCCCGCCCGCCGATGCTTGAACGGCTCTATCTGCCTATAGATATCCCGTACCAGATCGTAGTTCTCCTCGATCGTCGTATTGAAGACCGTAGCGAAGAAGTTCAAGTTCTCCTCTACTGTCAGGTCTTGGTAGAGCGAGAAGCGGCCGGGCATATATCCTACCCGCCGACGGATCTCCTTCAAGTCTTTCACCACGTCCAAGCCGCAGACAGAGGCGGTACCGCTATCGGCCAGCAACAACGGGGTCAGGATACGGAACAGGGTGGTCTTTCCCGCCCCATCCGGACCGATCAGCCCGAACAACTCACCAGAGCCGATCTCCAGCGACAGATCCCGCAGGGCCTCGACATCGCCATAACGCTTGGTGATATGATTTATATGAATCTCATTATTCATATTTAATCTCCCCATATTGCCCGATCTTCAGATAACCATCGTTGCGGACGGCGATCTTGATGGCATATACCAAATTAGCCCGTTCGTCCTTCGTCTGGATACCTTTCGGGGTAAACTCGGATTTATCGGAGATCCACGTGATCGTACCGGGGTATTCCCGGCGATCATTCCCATAGTCGGCGAAGACCTTGAGAGATTGCCCTAGTTTCAGGTGGGATAACTGATCCGCCGTCACATAGGCGCGGAGATAAAGCAAGTCCGTATCGGCGATCTTGTAAAGCGGTTTGCCTGCCGCCGTCACCTCTCCCGGCTCGGCGTATTTCACCAATACCGTACCGGTCTGGGGATTGAGGATACGGCTTTTAATCAGTTGATCATCCAATTGCATGATCTGGTATTGCAGGCCCTCCGCCTCGGCGTCGGCACCTCCCGTCGTCTTGCTTAAGGAGGAGTATTGGGCATCCAGTTGTTTCTGGAGATATTTGATATTATTCACGATATCGTCTAGTTGCTTTTGGTTACCCGCTTTGGCGCGCACCAAGTTCTCTTGTCGCTGCTGCTCGGTCTTGGCCGTGGCGATTTGTTGTTCCAGAACGGCGATCTGCTTGCGGATATCCGGCTTGCGAATATCTACTGAGCGAAGGCTGGCAGAGAGTTGCATCTTCCGCAGAAAAAGCTGGGTACTATCCACGTAACCCACGATGGCGCCGGCATCCAAGCGATCGCCCTCCTCGATATTCAGTTCCATGATCTTACCGTTGGCTTCCGAAGATACCAAGATCTCGGTTGCCTCAAAGGTACCGGAAGCGTCAAAATCATTGTCTGTATTACCGCAAGCCGTCCATAGAAGGCTGCATAAGCTGATAAAAATCAAATGTCTCATAAATCAATTGTATTTGTCATACTCTATTTAATTCGTTGTATACATATAATTATAAATGGTCATCAAGCGCTGTACACGGTGCGCCGCGGCGGTTTGCCGGGCCATGTCCTCGGCGTTGATCTCCCGGATCAGGTCCGTGACGGGAATCACGCCATTCTCCAGCTTCACCTCCGCTGCCTGCTTGATGCTTGTTCTCAGACGGATGATATCGTCATCGGCACGCATCAGGTCCGTCATTTTCTTTATCTCCGTGTTTTGCCGCAAAAGTTGCAGGCGGGTATTGAACAAGAAGGTCTCCCGCTGCACATCGATCTGGCGACGGCTTACCTCGATCTTCCTCCGGTCGTTCTTCAGCGTGTACAACTTCCCCAGATTCCAAGAAAGACGGACACCGGCCACATAATAAGGCTCGAAACTATCCTCCAGCATGTTCAAGCCCGGCCGACCGTAACCACCTTGTACGAAAGCTCCGATACGAGGCATCAAGCCCGCCGTTACCTGCTTGTTTTGCGTCTCGATCCATTCGCTCTTAGCATCCAAGGCCCGTAATTCCGGACGGTTGATTTGCGTGGACAATGAACGCTCGGGTGACTCCGGAGTCTTCAAGACGACTTGATCCGTCAGCGGTTTATTGATAAAGGTCGCCAACATCTGCCGATATGCCGTACGAGACGCTTTTAGCTCAATCTCATTTTGGCGGGCATTCAGCAGTTCCACTTCCATACTTTCCAGATCCGATTGATTCGCCACGCCATTGTCCATCATCGCCTTGATACGCTCGATATTGACCTGCAACTCCTTTTGAAGCAAAGCGTTCTGACGTATCAACTCGTCTTGCAGCAGGCAACCGAAGTAGATTTGATTCACCCGGTCGTTCAGCGCATACAACTCACTTTCCAATTGCTCCCGGTTGGCGATCGCCTCAGCACGAGTCAAGGCACGGGCCGAACGGGTGCTACCGCCGTCCCAAATCGTCTGGTCCACCTGCGCCACGACTTGATACTGGTCCTTGCTCAAGCTCGGGATCTCAAAGCCGGGAAGAAGCGAGGAGATCTTATCGCCATCCAAAGGCAACTTCGTCACGTCGCTCTGATAGCTTGCCTTACCGCTTACCGAGAGCTGGGGAAGCCAAGCCTTGCCCACATTGCTCAAGCTATAACGCTCCGTCTGATCGATCAAACCCATTTGATGAATCTGTGGATAATTCGCCCTCGCCCATTCGTAACATTGCGTGATCGTGACCGATTCCTGTCCGCCAACCCTCCCGGCATACCCAAACAGGCTAATTAACAATAATACATATACACCTCTCATATACTCTATGATATGTTTATTAAATTGAACAAATCCATCATCTGGCATCCGGGACCATCAGCTGGGTTATTACCTCGACGATCAAATCCCTGCGCCTATCCATATATTCCTCAAACCGCCCCATATCGTTATCCAAAAAAGCCGCCGCTAGTGGCTTGCGGATCAACAACGGGAAGACCACTAGGCTCACCAAGGTCGAAACTAAATCTATGACCGGCATCTTCCGTAGAAGCCCCTTGTCCATCTCCTCCTCTATCTGACGACGAAGACGCAAGATGGGCTGTATTTTTTTCGGGTCTCTCAGCACGGTCTGGAATAAACGTTCCGGATCTCTGTTTAACTCGCCCACCACAAAACTCGGAAACATCGGGTTCGCACGAACAATTCCCATATACAGATCAACGATCACCGGCATTTTCTCCAGCATCGTACTCTTCTCATCCAAAACCCGATCGATGTTCGGCAACAATGAAGAAAGCAATTGCCCGAAAATAGCGTCGAACAGAATCTCTTTCGTCCTATAATAATAATGTAAGGCCGTCCTGCCAATACCCACTTCTGCCGCCACGTCACTCATAGTAGCCGCCTCGTACCCCTTTCGGACAAACACTCGCTTCGCCGCTTCTATGATGCGAGGCTCCATCTCATTCATGTCTTTCGCTTCCATAATTAAATGTTATTTTTTGTTTTGTCACTATCGTTTGTCATTATAGTTTGACACATGCGTCAAAAGTAGTATAAAAAAATTACATAGCAAATAAAACCTAAGTTTTCTTGCTATGTAATCCTTCTTAAATAATTATTGGATCGTGCGAGCCTCAACTCCTTCGGTCGTAATCTCCACAGGATTGATCAATCCCTCCTCGTTAAACGTCATCTTCTCAATACAAGTCTCCCGGTGGTCACGTGTCTTGACCCCGGCCGGCCGGCGATGGTACACGATGTAGTAATCTTCCGAATTCGGCACATGCATGATCGAGTGGTGACCCGCTCCGTTGGCGATATCGAAATTTTGCCGCAAGACCTCCCCGATACGATTGAACGGGCCAAAAGGAGAATCGGAGATGGCGTAAGCGACCTTGTAATCCGGTCCGGTCCAACCACCCTCACTCCACATGAAGTAATATTTACCATTCTTCTTAAACATAAACGGGCCTTCCACGTAATCCTTGGGAGTTACCTCTTTATAAATCGTTCCGTCCTCAAACGGTATAAGTCCGGTAAAGTCTTTGTTCAAGCGTACCATGTTGCAGTGCTTCCAACCACCGTAATACATATAATACTCATCATTGTCAGCGTCGTGGAAAACAAACTGGTCGATCGGCTGCGCCCCGTTCACGATCTCGTTGATCAGCGGCTTACCCAGCAAATCCTTATAAGGCCCTTCCGGACGATCGCTCACGGCAACACCGATGCCTCCGATCTCTCCCTCGTGCACGTCATTCGCCCCAAAGAAAAGATAATACTTACCGTCCTTGTTGATTACCGAAGGAGCCCACATAGCGATCTTCGCCCATTTCACCTCTGCCGTATCAAGAATGGCGGTATGCTTGGTCCAATTCACCAAATCCTTGGAAGAGAAGCAATCGAAGAAGGTTTGCTTCTCATATAAATCACTCGTAGTCGGGTAAATCCAATAGGTATCCCCGTAAATAATTCCCTCCGGATCGGCGTACCAACCCTCGAATACAGGATTACCACTCTTCGCTACATCTTCATTTGGAGCCTGTTTAGGGCCACCACAGGACATCAAGGCACCGGCCATCAATACTGTGTAAAACAGGCTTTTCTTTCCGTTTATCATCAATAGTAGATTATTTATTAGTAAATCAAATAGTATCTTTTAATTATTCGAGTTCTCCATGTTCTTCGCCAAACCACCTTCCGAGGTCTCCTTGTAAAGGCTCGGCAGGGCATTACCCGTCTGGCGCATCACCTCAACCACCTGATCAAAACTTACCCGGTGTTTTCCGTCGGAGAAGTTCGAGAACGTATTCGCGTCAAGCGCACGGGCGGCGGCAAAAGCGTTTCGCTCGATACAAGGGATTTGTACCAAGCCACAAACAGGATCGCAAGTCAATCCCAAGTGATGCTCCAATCCCATCTCGGCGGCATACTCGATCTGTGCAGGCGTACCACCAAACAACTGACTGGCGGCAGCGGCAGCCATAGCGCAAACCACGCCAACCTCACCTTGGCAACCTACCTCTGCCCCCGATACGGAGGCATTCGTACGCACTACATTTCCAAACAAGCCCGCCGTAGCCAACGCACGCAATATACGGGAATCACGGAACTCACGCGTCTCCTTCAAATGATAAAGGACCGCAGGCATTACACCGCAAGAACCACAAGTCGGAGCGGTCACGATCTTCCCACCGCACGCATTCTCCTCAGACACCGCCAAGGCATAGGCATACACCATTCCCCGGCTCTTGATACTGCTGCCATAACCTTTCGCACGGATCATATAATCGGAAGCCTTACGACGAATGCCCAAACCTCCCGGCAAGATGCCTTCCGCTTCCAGACCACGACGAACCGCATCCTGCATCACTTCCCATACCTCAGCCAGATAATCCCAGATAGAAGGGCCTTCGTGCTGCTCAACATATTCCCAATAGGAATGGCCAGTCTTCTCACACCAAGCCTGTATCTCCTTGATCGTATGCATATCGTATACTTGCTCCGTCCTCAACTCATTGAAAGACTCGTTTGCCAAGGTACCGCCGCCGATACTATATACGGTCCACGTATCCAGCTCCTCGCCACTCTCATTATACGACTCGAACAACATCCCGTTCGGGTGGAACGGCAAGAAAGTCTTGGGTTCCCAAGTAATATTTGTCTTCGCTACCGGCTGTAATACCTCAAGAATAGCGGCATCCGTCATATGGCCTTTTCCCGTAGCCGCTAGGCTACCATATAAGGTTACGTTAAAACGAACAGCGCCCCGGTTACGTTCCAAGAACATTTGTGCCGCACGCATCGGCCCCATAGTATGACTGCTTGAAGGGCCATGACCCATCCGGTATATTTGTTTGATTGATTCCATCTTTCTTCGATCTAAGTTTTCTTGTTTCTATACTTTAAGGAAAATATTATGTTTATAAAACGCATACAAAAGTACATAAATTACCGATACATTGCACATGGCAATGAGCACCGGATAATAATTTCCTAAATATTGCTGGGTTCCGAAAAACAAGGATTCGCCGATACACCTAAAACTTACCACGTTAGTGAGCATATAAGCCAGTATTGAATTCATGCCATACACTTTCAGCCAAGTCGTATACTTTCGATGCCCTTTATAGTCGATCCAATAATAGAACAACCCCATAAGCAAGAAACAGTACCCACTGCTCACCAATACCATCGAACTGGTCCACAGTTTCTTAATAACGGGAAGCTCGATACCCCAAAGCCATCCGGCGATAACCATACCCAGACCAATACCGAATAACATCCGTAATTTGAGCCGCTCGGAATATAATTTGTTCTTTAGGATATATCCGGCGAACAACCCGGTCAACACGGTTACCCCGAAATTCAAGCTGCTCAGTATCCATGTATAACGATACCAAGTAGCGAATATCACCTCCCCGTTCTCCACCGTCGCCCCATCCCGGAAACGTCCCAGTACGGGGCGATCGATCCATTCGGCCAAATTACTATCCGGTGTGTACGAACCTCCCCCATAGTTACCGACCGTAATAAACTCCATCGCTCCCCAAAAGATTAATAAAAGAGCCGCCGCTATACCGATCTGTACCCGTATCCTTACATACAAGAATAACAAGGAAGCAATCAAATACCCCATAGCGATCGACTGCAAAGTATTTGAATACAGATAAACCCGGTCTGGGTCCAAAGCCAATAAATTACCTTGGCACATCATACCGAAGACCCAAAGCAGTAGCACCCGTTTCCCGATCCGCTGATATACCGCCATCTTATCGGGCATATCCTTATAACGAGACAAAGAGAAAGGCATGGAAACTCCCGCCATGAATAAGAATAAGGGCATCACGAGATCCCACGTAGAAAATCCCTCCCATTCCACATGCGAGAATCCCCACATAAAAGAATTAAACCAAGGCATATCAATCGCATGGGCCAGCGGATGCAACACCGTCTCCAACACCACTAAGCAAAAAAGGTCGAAGCCACGGAGTACGTCCAATGACTCCAACCGATTTAATTTCTTCTTCTCCATCCGTCTATTATACTTTCAAGAAAATACGTTGGCGATATAAGAAATACAAGAATCCCCAACAAACAGCGATATATGCGATAGCGCTAACCAAAGGCTGGGCGGTCTCGGGCATCAATTTCGCCAACCCTCCGAATATAGCCTCGGAAGTATAGGAGAAACGGATGAAACGCTGTGCCAAATAGATCGTAATAGAGTTCATGCCGATCACGGTAAAAAACAAGGTCCATTTACGCCACCCCAATACATCTATGATATAGAAGAACAAAGCAAACATCCAAACGGAATAAGCACCTACCACACAGACAAAAGAGCTTGTCCATAGCTTCTTATTGATAGGGAAGACCAAGCTCCATAACAAGCCGACGATCAACAATACAGCTCCCGCTCCTACTAAACAAAGCACTTTATTTCGGTCGGTCAGCCCCTCTTTCCGTAACTTAATCCATTCACCAGTGAACATACCCAACATTGCCGTGGCAATCGCAGGGACGGTGGAGAATAAACCCTCCGGATCAAAAACAGTCTCGTGCAAACGTCCGGGAAGAAACAGGCGGTCAATATACCCTACCAAGTTTCCCTCGAGCGTGAATGGCCCCGCTCCACCGGCGTCCGGCACAGGCACAAAAGCCATCGCCAGCCAATAGCCAACCAAAATAAGAACCGTTATCCCCGCACGCACTTTCCAACCGAAACGGACAAACAACAAGGCTGCGAACATCCATCCCAACCCGATACGCGCCAGCACGCTCGCACAACGCAGGTGGTCAAATTCGAACGACAATAGCCCGTTATATACCAATCCCAAGAAAACCAAGGTAATCCCCCGACGGACGATCTTCTTATAAATCGCCCCTTCCGTCATACCTTTTCCTCGTTGCTTCTCTAGTGAGAACGGAAACGAGATACCCGCAATAAAGAGGAACAATGGGAAGATCGTGTCGTGATGCGCCAATCCGTTCCATTCCACATGTTCCATCTGCCCGGCTATCGCCTGAAAAAAAGGATTCGGAAACAATGTCGCCAAAGCGACAAATAAAGAAGCACCGCCCATAATAAAGAGCATGTCAAAACCCCTAAGGGCATCCAATGATTGCAACCGCTGGGGTTGTTGTTTTTGTTTTTCCATATAATCTATTTACATTTAAAGTCAACACAAATATACTAAAACTCGCCCACATACGGATGGGATTTAACATAAAGACACCCCTAATCTTTCCCCTCGCATTCCTAATTCCGGTGTTAGATTATCGACCAACTCCGCATGGGTAATCCCGCAAAGGGTCGCATAGTCATAGTCTAAACTTATATCATTGAGTTGGTTCAAATCACTGAAATACAATACCGGATAAACATTCCAATCCTGCTCTAGCTGATCGATAGCCAATCCTTTAAACAGTTCTTTTTTCCCTTGGAAATAGGCTTCTAACGTAGATATCAATAAACTTTTCCCAAAACGGCGAGGACGACTCAGAAAGTAAGGCTTACCTTTCGTCACCAATTGGTAAATCAAGGCAGTCTTATCCACATATAAATAGTTCTCATTCCGAATATTTTCGAAACTCTGTATTCCTATCGGTAATTTACGCATAGTCGTCATAACCTTTTTTCTTACCACACCTGTTGTTGAACAAAGATAGAACTTTTTTCCGGAACAAGTCTCCGATTATAGTTTTCATTCTATGAAATACTCAATTTTTTCTACACTAATAGAGGGCGATATTTTACTTTCCATAAGCTGGAAGTAGAATATCGCCCTCTATTTTACAAGACAGTTTGTCTATGAGTAAGCACTAGATCTAAGGCATACAAATATTTCACTGAGTAAGATCACCTCATAGCCTTAGCAAAAGCTCTAATCGCATAATGAATAAAATAATAAACAGCCTTATACACCGGCAAATCCATCTCATTTCTCAAAATGTTCCACTGCCAACGCATGGCTTTTAATTTATTCGAAGAGACCGAATGGTCACTAACTCGGTAAAGAGCCGTCACCGTATTTGTGTTCTGCGCTTTATACCCTTGCTTTAAGATAGAAAGCCAACATACATAATCCTCATGCCCAATTTCCTTGAAAAATATCTTTCCCGTCAAGGCTGAATCATACATGGCTGTCAAGCATCCTATACAATTCCCTTTCAACAACAAACGATAATCAACCTCACAAGGAGCTATTACCTCACGCCCGCATCGCTCTCCGCCTAGACTTACTTTCTCATAGTTAGAGAAAACAATAGCGACCTCGGATTTCTCGAAGACTTTTAACTGATCGCTTAGCTTATTCGGTAACCATATATCATCGCTATCCAAGAAAGCAATATACCGTCCTTTCGCTTCCTTTATTCCCATATTACGGGGTAACGTAGGCGAACCGGATGGTTTATCCGTCCGTAAATATCGAATACGGGAATCTATTCTCGCATACTTTTGAATGATTGAGAGTGAATCATCACTAGAACAATCATCCACAATAATCATCTCCCAATCCCCAAACGATTGAGCCAATACGGACTCAATCGCTTGGGATATAAAAGGAGCCGCATTATAACACGGGGTTATAATGGATACAAGAGGCAACACGTTAAATACAAATGATTATTTAAATAAATAACGTTTCAACTTAGCGAATGCCTTAAGCGAACGTTTCAAGTCTGAAGGATTACGCAAACCGACTCTCAGCCTGTGTAAAATGTAACTGGCACGTAAATAATATTTCTTCCGTGCCCTATTACAGAAATCAACCATTTCCCCCGCGGAAAGATCCGGTAAAGACAATACGGTGTTATGTGTACCATCCGGCAAACAATACTTCTCATAATCCGTCTCTATATAGTTATTTTCCCTCGCCCACTGATAAGCCTCCGTACCGGGATAAGGTATCAACGGGAAAAACTGGGCGGTATCCGTATTCAACCTTAACGCTAACCGAAGAGTCTCTTCCATGGTTTCCCGGGTTTCGCCTTGGTTACCGACCATATAACAAGCATGTATTAACAAGCCCGCCTTTTTAGCGTTGGCAACATACTGATAGAAATATTCCACCTTCGTTCCTTTCTTGATGTTATCCAATATCTGTTGGCTACCACTCTCTATACCCGGAATAATCAAACGACATCCGGCCTTTTTCATAGCCAACATCGTTTCCAAATCAAGGTCCACACGAGCATTACATAACCATTTCAGCCGTTTATTCAATTTCTTTTCCACTAACAAACGACAAATGTCCAATACTCGCTTCTTATTGGCTGTAAATGTATCATCCTCGATTACTACCTCCTTCACATCTGGGAAATTAGCGGCAATGTATTCGAACTCGGCCACCACATTCTCTGCGGATCGTGCCCGAAAAGCATGCCCATGCATCGTTTGCGGGTAGACACAGAAATTACAACGGAAGGGACATCCACGCCCGGTAAATATCTGGATAGAGGGATATGTGGCAGCAGCGAAAAAGTAATCCCTCTCATTTAAATGTTCCTTGATAAATTGAGAAGCGAAAGGAAGATCATCCAAATTCTTCATCGGTGGCATAGGCGCGGTTCGTACAAACTCCTTCCCGTCCCAAAAACAAAGCCCTCGAACCTCCCGCAGATCCTTTCCTGCGTCCAGAACATTCGCTAGCTCATTCACGATACAATCATATTCCCCAATAGCGACCGCATCCACCGCATTCGAATAACCCAACGTCTCTTCTGCGCAAGCCGAAGGATGAGTCCCCACAAGCACGACAAACGAGTGAGGATACAATGCCTTCAGCTTCCCGGCAAAAGCAACGTCACTTTTAATGGAAGGCGTACTTGTATCTAAAACAAACAATGAATGCTCATTATCCGTCTTCCGAATAATGTTTAAAGACCGTTCCTCATTTAACTGTTTAGCTGGAGCATCCAAAAAAGAGACATTATGTCCCTGTTTGCTTGAATACAAAGCCGCATAAATCAGCCATAGAGGATAATATAAAGCCCCACTTTTCGTAATTGCCGGACTACGGGACTCACGAGAGAATTTTCCATACTCAGCTTTGAAAGGGGGATTAATGAAATAGATGTTCATGATTTATCAAGTTTACTTATTAAGTATATAATCTTATCCTTTGGAATCCATGGATAATGAAATCAGCAAGTCATATATTTTCTTGCCCTGCTTCGTATTATCGTATCGCTCCCGAAAAGTGCTCGCTATTTCCGATAATCTGTCAAGAGATATCGGGTTCGTCAACAAGCGTTCTATCTCATTCGCCATCGCCTTGTCGTCCGTAGCCGGCTCATAATAATTCAAGAGCCCCATCGTCGTCTCGAACAAAGCCGTTTCCTTATTCGTCAATACCGGTGTACCATAGATAGCCGCCTCGATAGGGGTATATCCGAATCCCTCCATCAAGAAATCATGGAGAACAAGAACCGTCTTATCCCGTCTGTGAAAACAGAAGTTCGGGGGAAATACATGAGGAACAAAAAGAACATCATGTTCTATGTTCTTTACAGTGTTCTTCCAATGTCGGAAATTCCGCAAAAGAGTCATAGGATTCCTCCCCGTATCAAAAGCGATTTCCAAACAAGGATATTCCGGAAACGTGACGTGCACATGATCGTATATCCGGGCATCACAGAGAATCGAGATATCTTTATAGCCGTTTTCTTTAAATCCGGCCAATATACGTAAACCGTATACGGTAATCGCGTTGTACGGTTGATTGCAACCGGACAGGTCAAACAATATATTCATATGATTGGATTAACTAGAAATGGAACGGTATCAGTTTTCCGTCTGGAATTGATAACACTGAATATACCTGTATCAAGACATATCCAAACAAGAGATATGCTATGATCAAACGGTTCTCTTTACGTGAGGGCAAACTGGGTAAACCTGCCAAGGTCATACATTCTACAAACCGATAGTTCAAGGAGAGGCGAGTAGCCACGATTTCTATCTGCCCAAACAATAGATAAATAGCCATATTAAATAATGCGCTCCAAAGAAAGATATTCTTTAGTCGATCATCGATCTTCATCCGAGGTACAGCGTAAACGATTAACCCCGTGATCATGACTCGATGAACCGTACTAAAAGAATAAAGAATATTTCCATTGTAAAAGTCATCCATACTATAATCCATGACCTTTTTCACCGCATACAGATCTCCTCCAATCTTGCTTATTAAAGGATCTAAGACATCGACAAACAGCAAGACAACATAAATGAACAGGAATATGAGCTGTATACCTTGCGTACAAGGTCTGCCCACAAAAAACGCAAAAGGAAGGAATACCAAAGCCGAATTATGAACCGATATGGCTAACCCTATAAATATCCAATAAAAGAACATCTTCCCCTTCCATGCGTGATAAACGGCTACACCAATAAATCCCAACGCAAGTCCCTGACGGATACCATTCATCTCATAAGACAAGAACCAGAAACCCAAGTAAATCATCAAAGACAAATATGGATTGGGGGACATCTTACGAAACACATAGTATTTCGTAAAGAAGGACAAGGAAAACACTAATACGATCAGATGAAAATAGTCTCCTCCGAACCACTTAATGATCCGGATAAGTTCAGAGAATCCCGCCTCCATGGTTTCGTCCCCATGCAGGAAAATACGTAAATAGGCATAGTAATCGGCTCCGACACCCTCGCCCCGTAATGCGCCAACGACAAAACAAAGCAATAGCAGAATGACGACAAGAGGGGTACACCGCCTTTTGTTAAGACGAATAAACGCTATGACGAAAGATAATATGGGAAGCGTATAATAAATCATCACATGGATACAGGAAATGTAACAAAGCCCATTATACGGCCTCGCAACGTATAATAATAATACTTCGTATGCCGACTCAGCAAGCAACCGCCGACCGAACGAAGTACATAATAAATAAACCTAAACAGGAAAGCGTAATGTTTACGTCCTACCACCTCTTTCTTGAACAAGGCTCCGAATCCCAACCCATAAGCATAGGCCTTAGGGATGTTAACGAATACATCCGCTATATATGGATGATTAATATAAGTGTCCCGCAGAAATATCCCGACATCTTTTTCATCAAGGATCTCCCACAGGTAGTCGCTTTCCTCACCAGATCCCCAATAGGCACCTACACCCAAACGGACATCGAAACGAGCCTCCGTCTTTCGGACAAAAATATTATTTGAAAAACAATATCTTAATGTCTTGTTACGTGAAATTAGCTCTCTCTCCGAAACCTTCCAAACCCTTCCATCAAAAGCGTCCTTGACAGCCGTGGCGACAAGAACAATATCCTTTTGCCGCTGGAAAACATCGATGACCTTCTCCAAGACATCCTCCTCGTAAAAGCAATCATCATCAGGGAAAGCGACGATCTCT
>OGKC01000251.1_pt1 | contig 18975 bp, 15 predicted proteins | sample 1572411 | NCBI WGS metagenome assembly OGKC01 (sample SAMEA2582157, study PRJEB24529) | metagenome
AGGAGAGCGCAGACGCTGTGAGCCAGAAGCTTTTGTCAAAGGAGGATTTTGCAGCTGCTCATGTAAATTTTGAGCATAAGTAATTAATTCCTCGGCAGCTTCCGGACGGCGTGCCAAGATCACGTCTTCCAACAAGGTACGGAACTCCGGCTCTATATCCTCATAAAGTACGGAGGTAGACGGATTCACGATACCCATATCCATCCCCTTCCCGATCGCATGATATAGAAATACGGAATGCATAGCCTCGCGTACATGATTGTTCCCCCGGAAAGAGAAAGATAAATTACTTACACCACCACTCACCTTCGCACCCGGCAAGTTCTTCTTGATCCATTCAACGGCACGGATAAACGCCAGACCATAGCCATTATGTTCCTCCATACCGGTAGCGATCGCCAATACGTTCGGGTCAAAAATAATATCTTGGGGATTGAAATCGATCTTCTCGATCAATAGGCGATAGGCCCGTTCACAAATCTCAATCTTTCTTTCATAGGTATCCGCCTGCCCCTTCTCGTCGAAAGCCATCACGACCGCAGCCGCACCCAGTTGCTTAATACGGGCGGCATGTTTAAGGAAGACCTCCTCTCCTTCTTTCAAGGAGATGGAATTCACGATGCTCTTTCCTTGCACGCACATCAAGCCTTCCTCGATCACTTCCCATTTAGAAGAATCGATCATGACGGGTACACGGGCAATATCCGGTTCGGAGGCGAGCAAGTTTAAGAATGTCTTCATTTCTTTCACGGCATCCAACATACCATCGTCCATATTGATATCGATCACTTGGGCGCCATCCTCCACTTGCTTACGAGCGATCGTCAACGCTTCCTCATAACTGCCTTCTTTTATCAAGCGTAAGAATTTCCGAGAACCGGCCACATTACAACGCTCTCCCACGTTCACGAAATTATTCTCCGGTTTCACCTCCAGCAGTTCCAAGCCCGACAGCCACAGGCAATCCGGTTTCGGAGCCGGGATATGCGGTTTAGCTCCTTTCACCAACTCCGGATACCGGGAGATATGCGCTGGAGTCGTTCCGCAACAGCCTCCGATAATGTTCACCAATCCCTCTTCCACAAAAGGCTTCACATGTTGGGCCATTTTATCCGGCGTCTCGTCATAGGTACCAAAACTATTCGGCAATCCGGCGTTCGGATAAGCGCTGATATAATAGGGGGCATACTTCGCCAACTCTTGTAAATAGGGCTTCATATCCGCCGCTCCGAAAGAGCAGTTTAAGCCAACCGAAACAATATGTGTATGCTGTATGGAAGCTAAGAAGGCCAATAAAGTCTGTCCGGAAAATGTTCGTCCACCTTGTGCGGACAAAGTCAAAGACAACATAATCGGCAGGGCTTTTTCTTTCTCTTTCAACACGACCTCAGCCGCTTCCAATCCCGCTTTTACGTTCAACGTATCGAAAGTAGTCTCGAAAAGGATGATATCCACCCCGCCGTCAACAAGTCCCTCGACTTGCTCCTTGTAGGCATTATACAAATCTTTATAAGTTACGGCACGATAAGCGGGATCACTTACATCTGGACTCATAGAAGCTGTCTTATTAGTAGGACCGATCGATCCGGCCACGAAGATCGTACGATCCGGATGCTCTGCCATATAGGTATCCGCCACTTCCCTCGACAATCGTCCGGCGGCCAGATTTATCTCACGTACATAGGCCTCCATCGCATAATCTGCCATGGAAATAGCGTTCGCGTTAAACGTATTCGTAGCGAAGATATCCGCTCCCGCATCCAAATACTGACGATGAATAGACTGGATTACATCCGGGCGGGTGATACACAATAAATCATTGTTCCCCTTCAACTGTCCCGGAAAATCGGCGAAACGTTCGCCTCGGTAATCTTGTTCGTTTAGTTTGAAACTTTGGATCATGGTACCCATACCACCATCCAAGATCAAAATGCGCTCATTCAAGAGTCGCAGAAATCGTTCCTTATTCATAAATATGTTTTACCTTTCTTGCGTACATATAACTATATCCCCGGAGGATCCATACCACAGCGATGGCGAAAAACAGACGGGTAGGCACCACCCAAAGAACGGGTACCCCTATCGCGGCAAAGATGATCGTATCTTCCAACAGGGAATGGCACACGGCCAAATGATGGTTCAGCAAGTTGCCGTCACCGTAAGACAACTTCCTCTGCTCCATTTGCTCTACCATAATAGCCCCGCCATAAGCCAGTCCGACCACATTACCTACCAACCACAAAAAAGCGGCATCTTGAGGCAAGCCAAATAATCGCATCAGCGGAGAAAAGACCGAGGACAATCCTTTCATTAGATTAAACTCTTCCAATATATAATGAAGGATCATTAAAGCCGTAACAATTATCAAAATAGAAATCACCACCTTCATCGAGCTGGTAAACCAAAGTACGAATACTTCCAACCAATTATCGCATACAGCCGCACTTTGAGCGATCCCGACCTGTCCCCATCCTTCATGGGGCATTACCCAATTCAAAGAAAAGGCGATCACGAAACTCATGATCAAACGGAGCAGCGTCATCTCCCAGAAAGAAGACCCGGTCTTTGCCTGTACGGAGGATTCTACCATTAGATTATGGGAAGTAAGGCACATCAATGCCAATATCGTAGCTTCACGGACTCCTAAAGACATCGAGGTGATCAAAGCGATCGGAGCATATAATGGGGAGAATATACTGGTTATAAAAACAATGGCTGTCTCCCCCGGCAGACCCACCAACGAGAACACGGGCACTAACCAATCCGAGATCTGACCTAATATTCCGGAATATTGCAATATACGGACCAATAAAGAAATAGGCAAAATAATCTTTAGCAGCCATAAACACGTCTTGCCTGCTTTAGGCAGAGCTTTCAGGATACATCCCCAAACCCTACCGATCACGCCTTGCCCTGTTTCCATCTCGACTTATCGTTTGAAAGCCCGATCCATCTCCCGTCGGTCGTCACGTTCCCGGATGGAGTCTCGCTTATCATATTCCTTTTTACCTCGTGCGATCGCGACGACTACTTTCGCCAATCCTTTCTCATTGATAAACAAACGAGTGGGAACGATCGTAAAACCACTAGCACGAACCGCACCCTCGATCTTTCGTAATTCCTTTTTGGTAAGAAGTAATTTCCGGTCCCGCCGTGCGTTGTGATTATTGTACGTACCGTAAAAATATTCGGCGATGTACATATTCTTCACCCACAGTTCCCCTTTTTCCACGATACAAAACGTATCTACCAAACTCGCCTTCCCTAAACGGATCGATTTAATCTCCGTTCCGGTCAGTACGATCCCGGCCGTAAAAGTGTCGAGCAACTCGTAGTCGAACGTCGCCCGCTTATTCTTTATCTGTATGTTATTACTAATCTTCTCTTTCATCTTGTGTTATTCTGTCAAAAACTCAAACCGGGCATCAGCATCGATAACAAAATCTCGATAACTGCCGGAGTCAGTAATATAATGGCGGTTGTAAATCCTACGAACTTCAGACGGATCTTCTCCTCGACTCCCATATACGGACCAGCGCCTTCCCAAACAATATAGAATGTATAAAGGATAAATATCCGCAAGAAGAAAAACTCGGGAAGCAACATCAATGCGATATTCAAAGCGAACATCAACGACGAGGAATACCCGACGAAGCGCAACCACAGTTTCAAATCCTTCTCCCGTTTAAATATACCTTGCCATATCTCGTTCATCAGATAAGCCCCGAGGTAAAAACCACCGAACGAGGACACCAATGTCCGGATAGACGACTTCAAGGCCAGCTCTAAATCAAACTCCTTCCGCGTAAACAATACGCCCAGAAAAGCCGCAACAGTAACGAAGCCGATCAAAGATTATATACGTAAAACAATCGAAGCCGCCTGCTTCTCTCCTTTTTTCGCTAACAAGACCCACGCCTTCGCTGGCTGTGAGATGATAGCGATTACCCACCTAAATATCTCCTTATACATCTCTGTTTACTTTTAAATAGCAAAAGTATATATTTAATTCGTAAAACGCAACGTAAATACGTCGGTAGCCCCCCAAACACATGCGGTTGTATCCGCATTATAGCGTTCGGCATAATTTATTTTAAAATTTATCACATTTTGCCCCTCACTACTCTCTATCGCTTTGGCTTGGTCCAAAAACTTATCGATTGTAAAAGCGGTCGTATTGATCCATTTAGTGGAATCGCCGGTACCCCCCTCTTGGGTTACCCGAAGGTATAGGTTATAGACCCGTTGTCCGGTGCTGTCTTCTTCCACCTCCTGATCAGGGTTATAGGATAAATTGAAAATATCCTTTTGGTCTACCTGATGATTTACATGTTGGGTTTGCAAGAAGAAACGTCCTTCCAAATAAATACTTTTCTTAAAGTCCAGCGTAACCAGACGCTCCTTGTCCAATACAACCGTAGTATCAGTCAATGTCTCATGCAAAGGCCATACAGCGACCGAATCATACTTATAAATCTCAGCGTTGTAAACACCATTGCCCAATTCCTCGCTAAAATTCGTCTTGAAATCAACCACACAGCAATCGCCATCTTTCAAATCCGTCCGATTCTCAAACTCAGAGGAAGAGACGATAAATATATTCCCTTGATCATCCGCCGTATAGATACATCGCATAGGATTCTCACGTATCACTCCTACCCGATGATAATTGATGGAGTTACTTCCATCCCCCATACAAGAGGTCATTAAGAAAAACAAGGATAAAAATAAGCCGTATAAAATTCGCTTTCTCATCTTCTTTAGTTTATAAGTAAAGGATCCGTTACTCCCCATGTAAACTGGGTACTATCTTTCGGATTAATTTGATCGATATAATGAATCCGAACATACATATCCGCGTCGCGTCCACCTTGTTCTCGCATATCCTTGATAAAATTCGCCAGATTAAAGGCATTGATAACCGCGATAGCCTCCTCTGCCTTATCCTCCGGCTTTCCGGTCGTAGCGGCAGCCCGTAAATATAAGGAATAAATTGATTTCCGATTTTCCACAACAGCTTCCTGAGCCGGATCGTAAGTCAATTGCCAATTTAAAGTCCGATCTTTTGTCGTCCAACAAGCAGAGGGCAGAAATAAATAGTCTTCTAATTTGATGTATAAAACAGAATCATTGGGGTTGACCGCAAGTACCGGTTGCTCATTAGTCAATAATTTATGCGTATCCGTAAGAGGGCTCTCAGCGTTTTGCTGGTTAACAGCGGTTTCCCCTTGTATCGTCACCGTATAATACCCTTTTTGTTCCGCATTCGTATTTTCCGGTAAGCTAGGATCATAATCAAAGCTCACTAACAAGCATTTACCCTCTGAGCATGAGCTCAGCTTCGTCGAATAGATCCAACCGAACCGGGTATTAGCCATCATCAACGCGCTATCTCCATGTTGACGAACCACAGCGGCGGTCGTTCCCGGATTATAGACGTTATTTATGTCTTTTAGGCAAGAAGTAAACAGACTCATGAAAACCGCCACCCAGACAAAACCTATTAAATTCTTGTATCTCATTTCACAATACTCCTCTTAAAGTACGCAAAGATACGATCTTTACCCATATACATAAAAAAAACGGCAAAAAAATAGGGCGTATCGATAATCTTCTTATCGGTACGCCCTCAACTTCTATACTAATTTCTTTATGAGTTTTTCACGACTTGGAATAGAACGGTATAAGAAGCCCATTTCAAATCCGTACTATCTTTTTCATTAATCGTATTTAGATAATTGACCTTAAGATTAAAAGACTTTGAATCTTTATTAGCCTCAGCGCTATTCACAGACTCCAATACAGACTTAACATTAAACGCACGGACTTCTCCTATAGATGATGCCGCAGAACCTGTTCCGTCCGCTACTTTAGCGACACGCAAGAACAAGTCATATGTCGGGACATTATCCACCATAGTAGGCTCCTTTGAACGATCCCAATATAAAGTATAAGAATTTTTCTGATCCTTAAACATATCCATTGTTATAAAGAAGAATAAATAACCGTCTACATACACCCCATAGTCGCCATTGCTAAATAGGTTTTTTACAGGTATCTCATTCTGAAGTAAGCTGGCCGAATCTGGCACATTATAAAAGACTGGCTGTCCTTTTGTTATCTCATCTGCCACAGAGATTGTCGCTGTTAAATAACCATTTGTCGCCGCATTCGCATTCTCCGGAGAATTTAGGTCTAATTCATAGTTGATCAAGTAACAAGCTCCGTCAACTACTTGTGCCGATAAAGACGGAGAGTATAATGCTCCCATATTTGTATTCAGTACCGTTTTATATGTCTTTTCAGAAAGACCTGCGACACCAAAGCCGGCACGAGTCACCGTATTATTCGATTCTCCAAGACAAGAGGTCAACAACAATAATGACGCAGCCACCGCTGCTCCAATTAATTTAAATGCTTTCATAATTCAATTTTTCTATTTTTAAGTATTTGTATTTACACTGTTAATCTATCGAGTATTAAAAACCAAAACGAAATCCGAACTGAAGGCTCATGTTAAACGGCTTCTCCGAATGGATGGTTTCGATCTCGCTACCATTATCAAAATAATAGCTGGCTCCCACCTCTGCGAAAGCGCTTACGAAACGGATAATCGGATAACTTACGCCGGCACGGGCATTTACAGACCATAGCCATTCTTTCATTCGAATATGTTCACTTTGCTTTGCGATCTCTACCTCATCCGAGAATAATTTCATTCTACGTTTGCCAGCGACATTCATTTCCGCCATACCTCCGGCTGAGGCGTAAAACATAAAACGATTCCATTCCGCGATCTTATAAGTCAATGATAATGGAATTCCTATAAAATGCAATCGCTGATCATTCTCTATATGGTACGTATTATTCGTACTCCACTCCGATCTTAAGTAAGAATAAGTTAATCCAGTCTGCAAAGAAAAACGATTATTCAAATAACGACTAATTGAGATACCCACCCCAATAGGCGTCTTATGATGAATATCCGTCTTAGCAGGATCTTTCTTCTCCGCATCGAACGAATTTAAGCTCATCAGATTCTCGCTCTTAAGCACACTGCTATTCGTCACATACTGAGGGACCAGATTATCAGCGCCCATGGAAAGACCTCCACCTCCCATACCGAACCCCCATTTCCGAGACGCGGTCTTCTCTGGCTTCTTTTTAGTAACAGGAGTAGCATCCGCGACAAGTACATCATTCTTGAGAACAACTATCTCATCATTATTCCTTTCAACCTCCGGTTCAACGGTATTTTTCTCATTCGCCGATCTATCAGCAGACATTACCTCCGACTCAGAAATAGGCCGATCCTCTGCACTCTCTACATTTTGCCGGAACGCTGCCATCCTAGCCTTAGCTCCCACTTTAACCGCTCCAGATGCCGCTTTTGCCTTCACGACCGCAGCAGCAGGAATAGTCGCTAATACGGGCGCTTGCTCCATCGTTTTCTCTATCGGAACAACCGGGGTATCCACGGATGTCGACTCTTGTGAAGACTGTATTTCTTGGGCTATAGGTAGATCTTCCATCTCCCTGTCATATAAATAGATACCACCCGATACGACCAATAAGGAGATCACGGCGGCGGCAACCCAGTAGCGAAGCGTACGACGCAAAGGAACCGGAGCCTTTCCGGGCAATCGATCGGCTATAGCCTCCCAGTCGCCGGGTAGCGTATCCATCTCGAAATCCTCTAGCTTCGACCGGATCGCATCATCCCATATATCTCTTTCCTTTTTACTCATCTTATCTCAATACAATGCGTTAATTCTACGTTGTAATAACTGCTTGGCACGGGTATATTGTGAACGGGAAGTACTCTCTGTTATGTTCAACATCTCACTGATCTCCTTATGAGAATATCCCTCTATCGCGAACATATTGAATACGGTACGGAAGCCAACCGGCAACTCCTTCACTAGATTCATCAACTCAGCCGCCGACATGTCCGAGATAGCCGAACTATCGGGTTGAATCAGTTCCGCCGTATTGTCAAGATCGGTCGCTTCACGCAACACATCCGACTTTCGCAGATATTCCAACGCACAATTAACAAAGATCTTCCGCATCCACCCCTCAAATGAACCACTCCCTGTATAGGAATCCATACTGGTAAAGATTTTCACGAAGCCATCCTGCAACAAATCACGAGCCGTTTCCCTGTCGTTCACATAACGAAGGCAAACTCCCATCATTTTTCGGGAATATGCATCATAAAGCTCTTTTTGAGCTCGTCTCTCCCCCTTCCGACAACCCTCTATCAGTTGTAGCTCATTCATTCAGTCGTGCCTTGAACGTCTCCCTTCTGGAGACTGTACAATATTAGGATGTAAATAATTAAACAAACGCTGCATTCCGTAGAAAAATTATTTCATAAACAGGGCGGACACTCCGGCCCGCCCTCACGGAACATCTGCAAAGATAAGATGTTCTTATGAATTTCCATGTTAATGAGCGTGAGTATGCTCACTTTTTTTCACCGGAGGTACCGGACAACCGGCGCCATTATCTACTGGAACCGCTTCCATACCGATCTTTTTGAATGCCGCGGCCAAGCGGGTCTTCGAAGTCTTATCCGTCTTGTAAGTCACAATGGCCGTACGGGTGCTCAGATCACATTTCAAGTCGGTCACTCCTTTCTCGAAAGCGATATTTTTCTCGATCTTCTTGATACAGTGATCACAATCCATCGCTTCGATAAAGAATGTCACAGAGTCCTTCTTCTTTTTCGCGTCTTGGGCGAATGTCATCGATACCGTACATACAGCACAAAACAGCAACATAATTAATCGTTTCATAATCAATCATTTTTAATATTAACAATTCTAATTATCCATTCATATCTACCAAAAGAAAAGCACCACTATAGGCATCGGGCTACACGTATATAGGCGTAGGGCCACACCAGTATACGCATAGGCCTACACGTATATACGTGCGGGCTTATACGTATATACGTGTCAATCCCTGCTTATATTAAAGCGGATACCCGCATAAATTTTCCGTCCATGCACCGGTCCCCACACCATAGATCCATCGAAGTTATCCCCTCTGGGATTGCTGGCATCGATAATCGGATTCGGTTGTTTGTAATTAAACAGGTTCTCCGCTCCCACGTAAATAGACCATTGACGGAAATATTTCGTAATCTGCGCATTCACTACCGTATAAGCCTTAAAATTCGGCTCCCATAACGGATTAGATGCATCCGGTGTCGGCATACGGCCACCTCCATTAAACTGGCTGGTCAAATCAAACTGCCATTTTTTCAACGGGGTTTGATAAGAAGCGGTCAATAAACCTTTATAATCACTAACCAACGGCTTTTTCAATCGATGCGCCACCCCCTCCTCATTCCGGTAATCGGTCTTCGCATCTGTATAACGATAAGCGGCCGTTAACGTAAATCCCCGGAAAAAAGGATAGGAAGCCTCCACTTGGAAGCTATTCGAATAGGAACGCCCATCCAGATTGTAGAAACGAACCGCATGAGGATCACTATCCATATCCACCACGATTTGCTTCAAGAAATCGGTATAATACCATTCCCCGCTCAAGCTCAGTTCCTTCCCGAACAAAGGTATATAAAATGACAGATTCAGACCGGTATTCCACGCTTCTTCTTGATCCAGATTGTCGGCGATATACATTTTTCGACTACTGGATAACAAAAAGTTGTTCTCTGCCAGCACATTCGCTGTCCGAAATCCTTTACCTGCCGAAGCCCGGATATGGAACCAGTCAAAAGGATTATATTTAATATGTACACGAGGGGTTACAAAGAAATCATACAACGTACTATAATCCGCACGTACACCCGCCAATAAGATCAGTTTATCATTCAGATTGAACGTATATTGGGCATAAGCTCCCGGCACGACTTCCGTACGGTCATAGGCATGACGGACCGACTCTCCTCCCGCATATTGAACCAGATTCTCGTCGAAACCATCATAGTTCATACTTAATCCGGTACTCAAGCTATGCATCGGCGTAAACTCCTTTTCATACAGCAAACTGGCATATACATTATTCTGATATACATTATAGGGCGTACGGTCATATCTTGATTTTTGCTCATGATAAGAACCGGAAAGTATCAATGCCACGCTCTCTACCTTTTCCTTATCGATAATATAGGCCTGCTTCGTAAATAATTCGGCCCGGTTCGTATTTAAATGAATCCGATACGGGTCGGTGAAATCATGGTGTTTCGTATCCTGCCCACCGGTACGGCTCTCATGCAGATAGCGAACTCCGTATTGAGCCACGTATTTATCCAATTTATGATACCAACGATTCATTACGTTCACCTGTTCCCTTAGCGGCGTATCGAGAAAACCATCGTCATTACCGTCATGTTGCATTTTATCATTCGAGTAGTGTACCAATAAACCGGTAGAGAGCTTGTCGTTGATATGCCAAGAAGCATCCGCATTCCCTTCATAACGTCCGGCATCACTAGCGAACACATTAGCAGAGAAAATATCCGCCGTAGGGGGCTTCTTGAATTCCACGTTGATTTGTCCGGCCAACGCCTCATACCCATTCTTAACCGAAGAGGTTCCTTTAGACACCTGAATGCTCTCCATCCAAGCTCCCGGAACATAATCCAAGCCATATAAGGAAGCGGCCCCCCGGAAATTCGGGTAATTCTCGGTCAACATTTGTACGTAGGTTCCCGCCAATCCCAACAGCTTAATTTGCCGGGCACCTGTAGCCGCATCCGAGTACGATACATCGACAGACGGATTTGTCTCAAAGCTCTCCGCCAGATTACAGCAGGCCGCACGGCAAATCTCATCGTACGTAATTTTCTGAGTTTGCAATACGCTCGTACGGGAAGCGATGGTTCCCATCTTGCGCTCACTAACCACGACCTCATCCAAGGCGATCTCACCTTTTAAGATAATCTGCATAGCATCGTCCTTCTCATCCACAGGGGTGACCTCAGTCATATAACCGATATAGCTAACCACCAGATTCTTGGAGTCACCTTTTCGTTCTAACTCGAAATTTCCATCCACATCGGACGTGGTTCCATTTTGGGTTCCTTCCCAATATACATTTGCCCCGATAATAGGTTGTTTGTTTTCATCACATACACGTCCTTTCACTTTCTTGCCGGAATCCTCGGCCCAAGTCAAAGTAAAAGTCAAACAGGACAGTAAAAATATCAGATATAATTGTCTTAACATGATAGTTGTTATTTGATTGAATCGTTAAATACATGCTTCCGCAGGGATAGAGCATCCCCTACCTTAAAAACCAAAGGGTATTTAGCGAGCAGCTTCCACCCTCACGAATACAATCAAATCAAAAGCGTAGTCAATAAAGAAAGGTACACACGAGGACAGGATACGGGAGGACCTGTCACCCTAATCTCATAAGAATCAGCAAATAAGGAAGCGATTTGTAAACTCTCGAAAATAGAGGAGAAGAGCAAATCATGTACGACTGGTTGCAGATCCGGTACTTGTATATTTACAGAATTCCAATCAAAATCAACCCGTTCAATGCCACAGCCGTTCATGCCACAACACTCCACCGTATTATTCGCAAGCTTATCACGACTATGATCATGTCCATGAATCTCACAGCACTTAGCTTCCAATAAAGCCTCCACTCCCTCTTTCTCGCAAACGCCACAACAATAAGATACGAAATTAACCCCCGCTCCCCCATAAAAGATTAAGGAAGCAAGAATTACAAGAAACAAGGATGTGGCAAATCGTCTCATATGCCGCAAAAATAAGCAAAAAAACTCGAAATCAAAATACTCCCTTTACTTGATAAATTTAGACAGGTAATAATAGGTATCCGGAGAAGGTTCACTCTCTATCCGGTAACGGGTGGAAGCCGTTACAGAAAATGTATACCCACGTTCAGACTCTACATCGATAGGAAGAAAAAGCTCGTTGCCATAAATATTCGTAGCTAATATGGATTTTGCCGAAGCTGTGTCGATCGAATCCGTCAATGAATAATAAACGGTATAAGTTAAATCCTGCTTTTCCGACACAGGTTTCTGCCAAGTTAAATGCAACTCATCATCCAAACGTTCCACTTTGATGCCCTCTGGAGCGGCAGGTACCGAATCATTCAGCCAAGTCAACGGAGGCAATTGGGCCGGATATTTATAGTAATTGTCTCTCAACTCTTTATAGAGTCCTTTATCATTATACAGGACATTTCCACAACGAAAGAACGCACAGCCGGCTCCTCCGTAATAACGACTATAATCGTTCTGGTCAGTTATATCATTCTGGCTCTTGTCCATTCGATAAGCTCCCAAGCCGGGTACGACCAAACGCCCGTTACAATTATCCACCCAATTATCCACGAAAGGAAAGAAATTCTTATGCAGGTAATACATCATCGGAACAATCATATCTTGTTTACCTTGTTGCATCCACATCTTAGGGTCTTGGAAGACACTTTCGTAAGCGGTCCAACCCGCGTTAGGTACCCGTTCAATACGATTATATTTCCCGAGTGGCGAACTGCTAACCTGTACCCAAGGTTTCGTTTGCTTTACCCAATCGTAAATACGATAAACCATCCGGTTGATATTCTCCCTACGCCAGTCTGCCAGAGACTTTTTCTTACCGGATTTATTATACAGCGCTTTATCTGGGAATTTTTTCGCCTCTTCCGGATAGCGGATATAATCAAAATGGATGCCATCTATATCGTAGCCATTCACGATCTCCTTGACTAAGGATAAGATATAATCAGCGGTCTCCGGTACACCGGGGTCCAAATACCACTCTCCATTATGCCGTTTGCAGAGTTTTGGTTTCTTTTTAACCACGGAAAGCTTTCCTTGCTCCTTCACGCTTTTTTCCGTTCCCAACGGGAAAGTCACGAACCACGCATGACATTCCATTCCCCGTTTATGGCATTCATCAACGACAAAAGCGAGCGGATCATATCCCGGTAATTCTCCATACTTACCGGAGAATGTCTTACTGACTGGTTCGATAGCCGAACGATACATCACGTCTCCCCTCAAGCGAGCCTGAATGAAGACCATATTAAAATTCGCTTCTTGAAGCCGGTCCAAGATATCAAGCAATGCCTGTTGCTGGGCTTTTCGTCCCGCCTCGGTAGTAGCCGGTTTATGAGGCCAATCCAGACCATAAACCGTAGTCAACCAAACCGCACGAATTTCCTTTTTTGGAGGCTCCACCGCTTGTAACAGACAAAAAACGGGTAAAGCCAGCGACAGGATAAGCAACAGACAAAACTTTCTCATCTTTATAATGCCTTATTGAGCCCGCGAATGTAGTATTTTTTGAGTCTCTTCCGGTAAATCAGTCGTAATAAAATCGACTCCCATATCGATCATCTCTTCCATTAATTTAGGGTCATCTACGGTCCAGACATTCGAAGTCATGCCTAGGACTTTACAATCCTTCACCCAATCCGGATGAGATTGCAAGACTTTATAATGGTAGTCTAATCCTGTAAAACCAAGCTCTTTCAATTCCATCGGGGATAATTCTCCATTCAGATAAGAAACCTCAGATTTCGGACATAGACGGATAAATTCTTTACAAGCATCCATATTAAAAGATATGTAATCCGTACGTTTCGCTAATTTCATACGCTTTACCATTTGCACAGATAACCTTGCCGCATCTCGATTACGTTCCGGGGTATCATGGGATTTCAATTCAAATATTAACCGGATATTCTTCAATTTCTTCGCACGTTTCAAATATTGTTCCAAAGTAGGGAGCTTTTCGCCGTTACTCAATTGTAGATCCTTCAATTCATCGTATGTACAAGATTGGATATGTTTTCCTTGGATATCATTATCGTGGTAGACAACCAACACATTGTCTGCTGTAAGATGCACGTCGAATTCCGAGCCATAGGCACCAATTTCGCTAGCACGTTCCAAAGAGCGGATAGAGTTCTGGGCAGAGCCCTCCGTTTTCCAATACCCCCGATGGGCTATCACTTTCGTATTATCCTTTGCCGCTACCATTGCTGCCATCATCAGGCAAAGTAGCAAAAGAAGAGTAGATTTTAAATTCATGGTAAACTTGTATTTCAAGGCAAGAGGACAGTGTGTCATAATTTATGATATGGCACACCCTCCTCCCACGGATTATTTTCCGATCTCTGATAAATAACGTTCGGCCTCAATAGCTGCCTTACAACCACTTCCCGCAGCGGTAATAGCTTGACGATAATGGGGATCAGCGACATCTCCGGCGGCAAATACACCCGGAACTTTCGTGCGGGGAGTTCCCGGAACCGTCACGATATAACCAACCTCATCCGTATCTACCCATGGCTTGAAGATGTCCGAATTGGGTTTATGACCAATCGCCAAGAAGAAACCATCGATGGCGATATCCACTTTCTCCTCATCCGGCTCTCCCATACGTTTTACCAAATGAGCACCCTCCACGCCATTCTCTCCAAACAAACCTAAGGTATTATGCTCGAAAAGTACCGTGATATTCGGAGTTTTGAAGACACGTTCTTGCATTACTTTTGAAGCACGCAAATAGGGTTTACGCACGATCAAGTAAACCTGCTTCGCCAAACCAGCCAAGTAAATCGCTTCCTCACAGGCCGTATCTCCACCACCCACTACCGCTACCGTCTTTTTACGATAGAAGAAACCATCGCAAGTAGCACAAGCGGATACACCCATACCCGCATACTTATGTTCATCCGGAAGACCCAGATACTTCGCGGAAGCACCCGTAGCGATAATCAAAGTCTCCGTCTCGATCACTTTCTCGCCATCAATCGTAATTTTATAAGGAGCCTCACCCAAATCAGCGGCGGTAGCGATACCGAAACGGATATCCGCACCAAAACGGACGGCTTGTTTTTTTAAATCTTCCATTAACTCAGGACCGGTTATACCGTCCGGATATCCCGGGAAATTCTCCACCTCCGTAGTTGTCGTTAATTGTCCCCCCGGCTGTATTCCTTCATAAAGCACCGGAGATAAATTTGCACGGGAAGCATAAATCGCTGCCGTATAACCTGCTGGACCCGAGCCTATAATAAGGCAACGTACTTTCTCATTCACTGAATCGCTCATAGTATCTAAGTATTAATTATCAATTTTCAATTCTCTATTATCGAAGGTCTATCACCTCTACGTCCGGATAATCCCCTTCGTTAAAAACAAAAAAACGATCTGGTTGGTTTATACCTGTTTTCAATTGGCTGATCTGGATCGTACTGCTAACGCCGTTTTTAGAAGTAACCGTGATACGAGCCGGGAAATTTGAATATTTCTCGATTTGCAACTCCACTTTCACGATATCCCCTTTTTTCTTCGGTGTCAATTCCACATCGTAAGTGGCTTTTCCGTTCGGTGCCGTACTCTCGCCTTTATATGTTGCCGTGAATCCTTTCTTATAACTATTTAATAAAAGAGCTGGATTCGTAAATTGTAACTCCTCTCCCGTAGGATTCGTCACGTTCACCTCTTCGTTCCGTTCCACATACGTCCATTGCGTCGTACCATTAAACCAAGTAAGCGCATCCGGCGTAACTAATGTAAACTTATCACCTTTCATCTGGATGGTTCCCTCAAAACTCTCTCCCGCATTCTGACCGGCAGAACGGGTAAACATCGTAAAAGAAGCACTTATCCCATTTGAATTCTCATAAGCAGCGGCCGCCTTCCCCAAGATATCATTCGCATTCTGGGCATACGCCCCCACTCCTAGTCCCTGCAGGAAACACAAGAATAATCCGACAAACGCAATACACCGCCACACTCTTACTTTATATTCTCTTCTCATATTTATTTCAAAGCATTTAATACTTGCTCCAACGAATACTCATCTTGCACCAATACTTGACGGGCCTTACTTCCCTCAAACGGGCCAACAATACCGGCAGCCTCCAATTGATCCATCAAACGTCCGGCACGATTATAACCGATAGCGAATTTACGCTGGATCAAAGAAGTAGAACCTTGTTGCTGAATCACGATCAAGCGAGCCGCCTCATCAAATAAGGGGTCTCGATCTGATAAATCGACAGCTCCCGAAGTCGATGCCTCTCCCCCTTCCGGTACATAGTCCGGAAGCAGATAAGCGGTTTGGAAGCCAGCCTGCTCACCGATATAATCCACGATATCCTCCACCTCGGGCGTATCTACAAAAGCGCATTGCACACGAACCGGCTCTTGTCCCGCTACAACAATCAACATATCACCCCGTCCGATCAAACGGTTAGCACCCGGAGCATCCAGAATCGTACGTGAATCGATCATAGAAGCAACCTTAAAGGCAATACGGCTCGGAAAGTTACTCTTGATCGTACCGGTAATCACCTTTGTATCCGGGCGTTGCGTAGCCAAGATCATATGGATACCTACCGCACGGGCCTTCGCCGCAATACGAGAGATAGGCAACTCGATCTCACGTCCGGCCACTGCGATCAAGTCGGCAAACTCATCCACCACTGCCACGATATAGGGTAAGAAGCGATGTCCCTTCTGCGGGTTCAACCGCCGTTCGATAAACTTAGCGTTGTATTCCTTTATATTACGAACATTCGCATTCACCAGTAAACGGTACCGGTCTTCCATCTCGATCACCAACGAGTTCAATGTAGCGACAGCGTCAGCTGGCTCCGTAACGATCGGCTTCTCCGCATTCGGAAGTTTCGCCAGATAATGACGTTCTATCTTGGAATAGATACTAAACTCAACCATTTTCGGGTCTACCATCACGAATTTCAACTCCGATGGATGCTTCTTATATAATAAGGAAGTGATGATCGCATTTAGACCGACAGACTTACCTTGCCCCGTAGCACCGGCTACCAATAGATGCGGTGTCTTACAAAGATCGAACATGAACACCTCGTTCGTAATCGTCTTACCCATCGCCACAGGCAACTCATACTTACCCTCAACGAATCGGCGTGAAGCGATAACAGATTGCATCGATACCGTCTGAGGATTCTTATTCGGCACCTCGATACCGATCGTTCCCTTTCCGGGCATCGGAGCGATAATACGGATCTGCAAAGCGGATAAACTCAAGGCGATATCATCCTCCAAGTTCTTGATCTTAGAAATACGGACACCCGCCTCGGGTACAATCTCATAAAGCGTAACCGTAGGTCCGACTGTTGCCTTGATCGAGGCGATCTTGATATTGAAATCTTCCAAGGCTTGCTTGATCAAGCGTTGGTTTTCTGCCAATTCGTCCCGATTGATCTCCATGCTCCCACTATCATACGCTTTCAGTAAGTCCAAGGTAGGAAATACATAACGGGAAAGATCCAAACGGGGATCATACGTACCCAAGGCCGAAGCATCGTAGGTTTCATCATTACCGGCGGCAACCTCCACCGTGAATCTAGCATCCTCCCCATCCTCTGATTCCGGGGTATTTATCTCATCTGTCTTTTCGCATATAGGATCGTCGTCACCTTTAGCGATCGTAACTACTAAATCATCACCAGCGACCTCTTCCTCCTGATATTCCGGTTCTGTTTTACGGTTTTCTTTCCCTTCGGCCTCCAACAATTCAGCCTCCGTATCAAACTCTTCGTAATCATTCATTTCCGGTTGTTCATCCGGTTGCTCTACGACAGGCTTAGAGCGAGGAATTACAATATCCTCTTTTTCCGTCTGATCCACTTCAACCTCATCTTCTCGGCCTTCACGTTTCAAACGATTTTTCACCCAACCTAAAGAGAACATACGCTGCAAGAACGGAATAGTCTTCTTACTGGTAAAAATAGCGATGATTAAGAATGAGCCTAATAAAAGCAAGATCGTTCCGGGAATTCCGATATTGGTAATAAACATCTCCGAGATGTAATATCCGTGTTGACCGCCTAGATAAATAAACGTATCCTCATATCCCTTGATAAATATGAAAGCAAAAAACACAGATCCCCAGATCAACGCCGAAGCACTGAACAAGAAACGTCTCAACAAGGATACTTTATTTAAATTCATGAGTTTCGCCCCAACCGATCCCAAGAAAAAAAGGATCATAAAAGAAGAGATGCCAAACCAACGGTTCATCAATAGATCAGACAAATACGCCCCGCGTACGCCCGTCCAATTCTCTACCGATCCTCGATTGGTCAACAAATCCCCTAAAGGAACATTCTCTATTTTACTTTGATCGGCGGCTCCTGTAAAGAAAAACGAAAACAAGGCAAGCCCTACGTAAATGGTTAGTATAGAGATAATCAAACCTGTAATGAAACGGGTCCGTTCATTTGTAAAAAAAGTCTTCAAGGCTGCGAACCAGCTCGGCTCTGTATGATTTTGCTTTGTTGTTGTTGTCTTCTTTGCCATAAATAGTTTCTCAATAATTCTTTTATAACACGCAAATGTACATAGAAAAATCGAGTCTGACGAACCTTTGAAAAAAAGACGTACGTGTTTTCTGAAAAACATGTACATGTTTTCGCGGAAACACGTACATGTTTTTGGGATAGATTTTAACGGCATTAAATAGATCTGTGCATCTCATGTCCTTCTACATAGATCGCACTATAAGGACGAGATGGACAAAGGTACTCGCAAGCACCACAACCAATACAAGTTTCCGTATTGATCACCGGGATCTTTAACGACTTCGGATCTGCAGGATCTTTCGCCACCATCTGGATCGATTTTGTCGGACAATGGCGTTCACAATTACCACAACTCATACCGTCCGTATTGACAATACAAAGATCTTTTACCCATACGGCATGACCGATCTGTATAGCAGATTTGTCTTCTTTCGTAATCGGTTTGATCGCTCCCGTCGGGCAAACCTCCGAACATTTCACACATTCCGGACGGCAATACCCTCTATCGAAAGCCATCTCCGGCTGCATCAGTTTCATCAGATCCGTAGACGGACGCAAGACATGATTCTCGCAGACAGATACACAAAGCTGGCACCCCGTGCAATGTTGGGCCAGATTCCCAATACTCAAGGCTCCGGGAGGAACCAATGGTGCCAA
>OGKC01000257.1_pt1 | contig 18623 bp, 15 predicted proteins | sample 1572411 | NCBI WGS metagenome assembly OGKC01 (sample SAMEA2582157, study PRJEB24529) | metagenome
ATTTGCAGCAGCTTTCGTATGTAGGCAAATCGAATATCAAACAGTTTTTATCTGCCGGGGCTTCACCAATGATAGACAATAGACCATCATTCAGGGGAATAACCACACCACTACTGGCAGAATGTCCCTTTGTCTTGCTTTGTTCAAATTTCAATAACCGATTAGCGTAATCCACATTCTTATAGGTAAGGTCTTTTACATCACAGAAACGCAAACCACTGTATAAACAGAAGATAAAAGCCCGTCTGACATTCGGGTTCTCGTTGTCATAATGGCAAGCCGCCAACTTTTGTATTTCTTCGGGAGAAAGAACATCTTTTCGAAGCATTTGGCTATCCACTTTACAGGTAACACTTTTACATGGGTCTTTCAACATTACATCGTGGTCAATCGCATATCGAATAACTTTCTTGAAACGCTGGTAAATGCTTTTAGCACCTTCACCCACACTTCGGGATTGCAAATAGGCTACAAACTGCTCCATCATTTCTTTGGTGATAAGTTCCGGTTTGATACTAAACTCATTCATGGGGTATTGCTCTTTTAAGAAGTCCTTAAAACGGCTAAGCGCAATTTGTACCATGCGAATATCTTTCTTGGTATAACTGTTGATATAGGCTTGGAAATAGTCTAAGAAATTGACCGTTCTATCTTTTTTCAACCGATAGCCCAACATACTTTCTTTAAATTCCTGCTCACGCTCCGCACGTATCTTTGTGGCAAGCTCCAATGTTTCTTTGTTCTGCTGGCGTTCCGCAGGGGTACGGGGCTTATCTATCAGATACAGACTAAGGTTTTCTTTTCGCCTGTTATGCTTTACTGCAAACTTGGGCTTACCTTGCATCTTTCCACTATCATAGTACACTTGATTGCCGTTTTCATCTAATACGGGCTTTTCCTCTCTACCTAAATAATACTCTAAGTAAAGGCTGATTCTACCATCCGAGAGCTTATTTTGCTCTAACTTGGGGTTTTCTTTCGTTTTATTTTCTAACTTTGCCATTGTTTAGAGGTTTTATCCCGATTTAGGTACCATAACCGGGTGATTACGCTAAATAGTTGATTTTCTTTTGTTTTCCAATATTGCAAAGGTACAAAAGAAAATGATATTTCAAAGTGTACTAAAAGTGTACTGAATAACGGAAAATGGGCAAAATATGGCAAAAATAGAGAAAATAGGAAATATTCAAATAGTTGATAATAAGGAAGATAAATTCTTTTATTTTCCTATGATTTCTATGGCTTGTACCGGGTCTGGGTACTGAAGTTGAAAAGCTTGATTGAGTAATCAGTCAAGCTTTTTTTGTATGTAATTATTCGGCAGGACTATCCACGGCTAGACAATTTTTGTATCTTTGCTCAACTCATGAATTTATAAACAACAAGGTGAAATATCCCATTAAAACAGAAAGATTAATCATACGGCTTGCTGACCCGGAAGATGCAGAAAGCATTTTTTCTTACCGTTCTGACTTTGCGGAAAATAAGTATCAGGGATGGTTCCCTGATTCAGTTGAAGAAGTCCGTGATTATATTAGCAATATGCCGGCGACAATGGATATTGCCAATATATGTTTTCAGTTTACCATTATTCTTGCAGATGAAAACAGGTTAATTGGTGATATGGGAATCAGCTTTACCAATCACAACAATATGCAGGCTGAACTTGGATGTACGCTACATAAAGATTATCAGAAAAAAGGTTATGCTACAGAAGCATTGAAAGCAATGGTTGATTATCTTTTTGGAACGCTCGATAAACATCGGATTATAGCCTCAGTCGATCCGAGAAATACAGCTTCTATCCAGTTAATAGAGCGATTGGGGTTCAGAAAGGAAGCTCACTTTAAGGAGAGCTATTATTTGCGTGGGGATTGGGTAGATGATATAATTTATGCGCAGCTTAAGACCGAATGGGGTAATAATGATAAATATAGCAAAGAAGAGATAATGATAGACCCCCAAATTATTACCTTGCAATTTAATGAATGTATCAGTAGGGCTGACATTAACGCACTATCCAGTTTAATGACTGAAAATCATGTTTTTATCGATATGGCAAACAATCGAATTGTAGGAAAATCTGATAATATAGTTAAGGCATGGAAGCCGTTTTTTAGACTTTATCCGGGATATCGAAACATTTTCGAGAGCGTAACAGTAAATGGTTCTATGGTTATTATGCAGGGATATTCCATTTGTTCAGATCAGGTTCTAAATAATGTTCATGCTATTTGGGTTGCAGAAATAAAGGAAAATAAGGTTAATCTATGGCATATCCATCCGGACACGAAAGAGAATAGAAATAAGTTTGGTATATAAACATGAAACAATGAGTATTGGAGAATATAAATGAATATAGGTTACAAGGTTGGTGAGTTGATTTATGATGCAAATATATATGATGGATTAAATACCTTTCTATCTGATTTGCAATTCTACAAAAAGTGGCTACCGAAAAATAAGGAGGCTGAAATACTTGAACTGTGCTGTGGTACAGGCAGACTTACGATCCCCATTGCCAAAGATGGATACAGCATTTGCGGAGTAGATTACACACCCTCAATGCTCGAACAAGCAAAGATGAAGGCTATCGAAGCAGAATTAGTGATTGATTTCATAGAAGCAGATATTAGAATGCTTGACTTGCAAGAAAAATTCGACCTAATCTTTATTCCATTTAATTCAATCCACCATTTATACAGAAACGAAGATTTATTCAATGCGTTAGGATGCGTTAGAAATCATCTCAAAGCAGGAGGCTTATTTCTGTTAGATTGCTTTAATCCCAACATCCAGTATATTGTCGAGAGCGAAAAAGTGCAGGCAGTAATTGCCGAATATACAACGGATGATGGACGGGATGTGTTGATAAAACAAACAATGCGTTATGAGAGTACAACCCAAATCAATCGCATAGAATGGCACTATTTTATCAATGGCGAGTTTCATTCAATCCAGAATTTGGACATGAGGATGTTTTTCCCTCAAGAATTGGATTCATATCTGGAACGGGCTGGATTTGATATTATTCACAAGTTTGGAAGTTTTGAAGAAGAAGCATTTAACGATAATTCGGAAAAACAGATATATGTTTTAACCCTTAATGATAATAAGGTATTATACGGAAAGATACAAAACCAAAGATGAAAATGGACTTTAAAATCAGAATAGCGCAACAATCTGATAGTGCTGAACTGAGAGATTTATATAAGAATACCGTGCTTGTAGTAAACAGGCGTGATTATTCACAGGATGAAGTTGAAGATTGGGCATCATGTGGAGATGATCTTTCCAATATAGAGGAAATGATAAAGACTCACTATTTTATTGTGGCTGTTAATCAACTGTCTCAGATTGTAGGTTTTTCATCCATTACGCCGCAAGGCTATCTGCACTCTATGTTCATTCATGCAGACTTTCAAGGCAAAGGCATTGCAACTATGCTTTTGGAAGAAATAGAACGATATGCTATTACAAAAGGTATTATACAAATCACATCAGAAGTGAGTCTAACTGCTCGTCCATTCTTTGAGAAGCAAAAATACGTGGTGAAGAAGGAACAAAAACGACAGGCAAATAAATTGAATTTGACTAATTTTTGGATGGCAAAAAACTTATCTGTAATAAAACCATATCATGGTCGTATTCCTGCTTGTGGTGTGTTCTGTGGCGGTTGTCCAAGCTACACACGAGATGAAAAAATTTGTCAGGGAGCAGAGGAAAACAAAACCCGCTGTGAAAAATGTAGAACATTTTACCTGTGTTGCGTTGAGAAAGGAATAACACACTGCTACCAATGTCATCTATTTCCTTGTACTAAGTTCAAAGGTTTTACAAAACGTTGGTTAAAGTATGGACAAGACTTTATTGAAAATCAGAAATTTTTAAAGCAGGTGGGTGAAATGGAATTTTTGAGGTTTTATAATGAAAAGGTTATAGATTAAGTTTAGTCCATTTCTCTTGTATATCTAAAATGAACTAAACCTTTGTTTTTATTGAAAGTTGTTAGCCTATCTCCTTTGAAAGAAATCTCTTGAATTCTTCCTCACTGGGCAACTGGATTTTATACTTTTGTACAAAAATATTTGGGTCTAATCCTGCTGTGGCATAACGAACTAAAGTATCTCCTTTTTCAGTACAAAGCAAAATACCGATTGGTGGATTATCATCGGGCTGCATTACTTCTGCTTTGAAGTAGTTTAGATACATATTCAGTTGGGATGCATATTCATGGTGGAATTTGTCAATTTTTAAATCCACTATGACATGGCATTTCAATATGCGGTGATAGAAAACGAGGTCAGCAAAGAAGTAATCTTCATCTATCAGTATGCGTTTTTGGCGAGCTTCAAAGCAGAAGCCGTGTCCCATTTCCAGAAGGAACTTTTGTAAATTATCAAGGATGGCTTGCTCTAAATCATTCTCTGTAACTAATGCCCGTTCATTTAACCCTAAGAACTCTAAGGTCAAGGGAGTATTTATTACATCCGCAGGCTGTAGTTGAACTGCCTGTTGCTGTACTAATGCAGAAAGAGCTTCTTTGTTTTTAGATAATCCACTACGCTCGTAGTACAATGAATCAATCTGCCGTTCCAGTTCTTTTACAGTCCAGCATCCCCTAATCGTTTCCATTTCATAAAAGGCACGTTTAATAGGATTGTCAATAGCAGATATTGCATTCAAATGCGTAGAAGATAATCTGTTAAATAGCTTTTCAGTAGCCAATTTCCAGTCATTATTTGCTATTTCTGAAACCACTTGCAATTTGGCGGTTACTGACCGCCAAATCTCTGTTTCAAATTCGGCGGTCGGCAACCGCCGAATTCCCGAACCCGACATAACATAGCCTAAAACCTCTTCTTTCAACTGTGGATAAACAAGATACAAACGTCTGAACTCCCGGAATCGACGTTCATTCAGCCCTTTGGTATTCAGTCGTTTTTCCAGCTTCTTCAAGAGTTGCTCACCATAGGCAGCACGGTCTTCACCGTTTTGTTCAAACTTCAATAGCTTGTTTGAGTAGTCTACATTCTTATATGTAAGGTCTTTCACATCACAGAGGCGTAAACCACAATATAGGCAGAAGATAAAGGCACGTCTTACCATTGGGTTCTCATTCTCATAATGGCAGTTGATAAGAGCCTGAATTTCTTCCAGTGAAAGCACATCTTTCCGTAACATTTGGTCATCTACCTTACAAATTACTTCTTTACACGGGTCTTTCAGTATCACATCGTGTTCGATGGCATAGCGTATCACTTTCTTGAAACGCTGATAGATACTTTTTGCTCCCTCGCCAACGCTACGGGATTGCAAATAGTCCACAAACAGAACCATCATATCCTTAGTGATAAATTCGGGTTTGATGTTGCATTCATATAATGGCTACTGTTCTTTCAGAAAATCCTTAAAACGACTAAAGGCAATTTGCATCATACGCAGGTCTTTCTTAATATTTATGGCTAATCAGTTAAAGAAATCCCTTTCTTTGGAGATTGAACGGTTCAATGCTTCGCAGAAGAAAGGATTTAGCTTTATGTTTTGATGTAAAATGCTTTTTCATAGTTCCTCTATAATAGAAGCTCACGCTAGTAGCCAAGAGGTAGTGTGGCATGTTTAGAACATGTATTCCCAAAAAGAAGAAGGAATCTGCTCTTTTGTCGAAAAAAAGTCTTATGTTTACGCACGATATGAAAAACAGGGTTTTATATAGGCCCTGATATCAGTAAATAACCAACCTTGACATGTGTACAAACAGAGATAAGGCTATCTCTTTTGGGCGGGACGGCGGAGATGTCCGCCGTCCCGTTTTTTTGTCAATGAGCCAGAGCCGTATGTTACATCCGTTCCAGCTCCGGGGGAGCCAGAGCGGAATATCGCCCGTTGGCTATGTGAATAACGACAAGCTGCGTCTTTCCGGATACCTATTTCGTTAAATCATAAGCCTCTATCACGCATTCCAAAGCGCAAGCGTTTGCTGCCGAGTTTTCCTTGTGGAAAGGGCCGTACCAATAACAACCGAAGCTTTTGGATGTGGGATCATAATCTTTTGTGATGATGGATTCCGCATTTTTCAAGATGAAATCTTTATAAGCCGGATTCTTTGTCACTTCATACAGGAAGGCTAAATGACGGATGAAGATACCCTTAAATTGGACACCGTCGTTGCTATCATCGATCTCGGGCTTCATTTCACGGAGAATACCCTCGTCAGTTATCAATTGTGTGGTGATGGTAGCGTCGGCGATCTTTTCCGCTAGTTCCAAATAAGATTTATCGTTGGTTTGGAGATACATCTCGGCTAAGACAGCGATGGCTACGCCTTGGTTATAGGTGTAGTGGGCATTTCGGTTGGGGGTACAATCGTCTTTGGTACCGTCTTCGATTTGGTAGATGTTCGTATTGATCATGCCGGTTCGCATATACCAATCTACGTTCTTCTTGAACCAGTCGAGGTATGCCGGATTCTGGGTCGCTTTATATAAACGGATCGCCGTAAGGGAGAATAAGTTGTTGACAATCGAGTTCTTGTAATGCAGTGGATTCTGCTTCCAGAAAATGCCGCCTCCGCAAGCGTCGCTCCAGCCGGTTGTCATATCATCGAATATGATCTCGGCCATATCTAGGTACTTTTTCTCTCCGGTCAGTTTGGAGGCCTCGATCCATGCCAATGCCCACCAACCCTCGTCATCGTAATAATCGTTGATGAAGTTGTCGCAATAACGGGGAGTACCGGTTGAGTCTACGCCTACTTGGTAATGACGGGCTTTCTCGAATACATCCTCTATGACAGAAGGGATGGCCGGATCTTTGGTTACGGCACCGTACCGAATGGTGGCGGTTAATACTTTCGCCGAGTTCCACCAGCCTGCTGTTTCCCAGATACCGGTCGTGTCGTTTCTCCAGCTTAGGGAGGTTTGTACGCATTCTCGCATCTTTCCTTCAAAAGGGGAAAGTTTGCTACAGGATAGCATGAAAAATACAAGCAATACGCTTGTCAGGAAATGTTTGTACATACGTATTTATTAAAATAAGATTAGATTAAGCTACAAAGATAAATGATCTTTTTGAACTTTATTTAAACTTTGTACCTTTGTCTGACGGAATCTAAGATACTTCAATATTAATCATAAAAGAAAAACACGGTAAGATGAAAAAGCAAATCTTATTTATTTGTTGTGCGGTAATCGCATACTGCCTGAGCGCCTGTAATACGGCACCTCAGCAAGTGCCTTTGAAAGAGAAGAATCTGCCAAAGCATGTAATCTTGATTGGTTTCGACGGCTTGAGCGCCCATTGCTTGAATAATGGGGCGGATATGCCTACTTTCCGTAAGATGATGGCGGAAGGTGCTTCCACGTTAGAGAATCGTTCGATCCTGCCTTCGTCGAGTGCTTGTAATTGGGCTTCCATGTTTATGGGAGCAGGACCGGAGTTGCACGGATATACGGAGTGGGGATCTCGTACGCCGGAGCTTCCTTCCCGTGTCGTGAATAGCGACAACCGTTTCCCGAATATCTTCGGCATGTACCGGGATAAGGCTCCCGAGGCTGAGATTGGCTATATCTATGAGTGGGAAGGCATGAATTATCTGGTGGATACCTTGGCCATGAGCTTCCGTAAGCATGCCCCGATGTCGGCTGAGAACCCGAACGGATGTACCCCGGTAGCCGTTCAGTATATCAAGGAGAAGAAGCCGAACCTTTGCGCGATTATATACGATCAGCCGGATGGTACCGGACATGGCAAGGGATGGAGTTCCCCGGAGTATTTCGCCATGGTGAATCATTTGGACAGTTGCTTGACGCAAGTGATGGACGCCGTTCGTGAGGCGGGTATCATGGATGATACGGTGGTTATACTGACGGCCGACCACGGCGGTATCGAGACCGGTCACGGTGGCAAGACGATGAACGAGATGCAAACCCCGATCGTTTTCTATGGAAAGAACGTAAAGAAAGGCTTCAAAATCCCGGAGAGCACGATGGTATATGATATCGCCGGTACGATGGCTTACCTATTGGACGTACCGCAGCCGCAGGTGTGGATCGCCCGTCCGATATTATCAGCTTTCGAGGATAATTAAAAACATAGATCATGAAGAAAGTTATTTATTCTTTTATTTTTCTTTTTTGCGCCGTATTAACCTTACAGGCGGAGACAATGGTGGTTGCCACCTATAATTTGCGTAACGCCAACGGCGGCGATTCCACGAACGGTAACGGTTGGGGACAACGCTATCCCTACATCGCCCAGATCGTACAATTTCACGGGTTCGATATCTTTGGTACCCAAGAGGGCAAATATTCGCAATTGCAGGACTTGAGGCAAGCCATGCCCGGATATGATTATATCGGTGTGGGACGTGACGATGGTAAGCGGGCGGGAGAGCATTCGGCTATCTTTTACCGCACGGACAAGTTCGAGGTTTTGGAGCATGGCGATTTCTGGCTATCCGAGATCACCGACCGTCCGAATAAGGGCTGGGATGCCGTCCTTCCCCGTATCTGTACGTGGGGTGAGTTCCGGGATAAGCAAACCGGTTTCACTTTCTTGTTCTTCAACCTTCACATGGACCATGTAGGCGTACAGGCACGTGCCGAGAGCGCCAAGCTGATCTTGGAGAAGATCAAGGAGTTCCCCAAGAAACTTCCCGCTATCCTTACCGGCGATTTCAACGTGGACCAAACAAGTGAGTCCTATCAGTTGTTAGATGGTTCCGGTATCATGCGTGACTCTTATGAGATCGCTGATTTCCGCTATGCCCGAATGGTACCTTCAACGGTTTCCATCCGGACCGCAAGACCGATAGCCGTATCGACCACCTTTTTCTTACGAAAGAATTTGAGGTGAAGAAGTATGGAATCTTAACGGATACTTATCGCTCCGAGGCGAAAGAAAGCGCCCGGAAGGAGCAAAACGGTAATTTCCCGAAAGAGGTGTCATTGAGTAAATATGAGGCCCGTACCCCTTCCGACCACTTTCCCGTAATGATCGTTGTGGAAGTAAAAGACTGAGGTTTTAGAAAAATTGGTTATTATTAACCCCGTAATCTTTATCAAATTTGTTTAGATCTTGTTATATAATCAGAATATTGACTAAAACGATCTAAACAAATTTGGTATGATACGTAAATTATTGATTCGTGATTTGACTCTTCGCGATGGTCAGCAATCGGCATTCGCTACAAGAATGTCTCAAGCGCAAATAGACCGTGTACTTCCTTACTACAAAGACGCAGGCTTTTATGCCATGGAAGTATGGGGTGGGGCGGTTCCCGATTCCGTGATGCGTTATTTAGGTGAGAATCCGTGGGATCGTTTAGAGATCATCAAAGAGAAAATAGGAAATTCCTCCAAGTTATCCGCTCTTTCCCGTGGGCGTAATTTATTCGGTTATAATCCTTATCCCGACGAGATTATAGAAGGCTTTTGCCGGAACTCGATTCGTTCTGGTATCGATATCATGCGTATTTTCGATGCTTTGAACGACGTGGATAACGTGAAATCCACGATCCGTTATGTGAAGAAATTCGGGGGAAAGGCTGACTGTGCCATCTGTTATACGATAGATCCTCACCATTCCCCGGTAGAACTTATAAAAGCCGCCGTGCATGGACGGCCCTTGCATAAGCCTGTTTTTACGAATGAGTATTTCTTAAACAAGGCCCTTCAACTGGAGTCGCTGGGCGCTGATATGATCACCCTGAAGGATATGAGTGGTTTGATACCTCCGGCTCGTACGGCGGAATTGGTGCGATTGTTCAAGAAGAGCCTGAAGGTACCGGTGGATTTCCATACGCATTGTACGCCCGGTTACGGATTGGCGTCGGGCGTATCCGCCATTATCAATGGGGTGGACATCGTTGATACGAATATCTGGAACTTCGCCGGAGGACCGGCCGCTCCCGCCGTGGAGCTGGTCTATATCTTCTGCAAGAAATTGGGTATCGAGCTGGATCTTGATATGGACGCGATCGCTAAGATCAACAAGGAGTTATTGACGATCCGCAAGGAGCTTTCCGTGTTCGATACCGCGAAGAAATTCCCGAGGCCCTTTAATCCCGTAGAGGATAGTTTCCCCGCCGAGATCGACCGCTTCTTCAACGATGCCATCGAGGCCGCCCGGAAAGATAAGGAGGACGATTTGCTGCTTTATTGCCGTGCGATCGAGGAGTATTTTGATTTCCCCGAGCCGAACGAGTTGGTGAAAAAAGCGCAGATCCCGGGAGGTATGTATACGAATATGGTTGCCCAGTTGAAGCAATTGGGGCAGATCGACTTGTTGGAGAAGGCGATGTCGCTCATTCCGCAAGTACGGATGGATGCCGGCTTACCTCCGTTGGTGACGCCTACGAGCCAGATTATCGGGGCGCAAGCGGTTTCCTGTGCGCTGGATGAGCTGAAAGGTCGCCCGATGTATAGTAATCCTTCCAACCAGTTTATCGCCTTGGTAAAAGGAGAGTATGGCAAGACGCCGATTCCGGTAGATCCGGCGTTTCGGTTGAAAATCGCCGGCGTACAAAATGAGGTGCCTTACGACGGTTCCCATTACGTGATGCAAGAGAATCCTGTATTGGAGGATTTGGATGTGCTATTAGCTGAGAATGAGAAAGAAATACTGTTGCTGGAGTTGTTCCCGACGGTAGCCCGTACATTTTTAACTAAATGGAAAGAACAAAAAGCGAGATCGACTGTTTAATAGTAGAAAGTCCTCAAATTTGGCATCCGTCATCTATTATATGTACGTTGCCGTTTAAACGGTGATACGAAAAGGCTCTCCGAATGGTAAGCGAACCATGGGAGAGCCTTCTTTATTTTATAAAGTGACTTTTACGCGGACTCTACAAAGGGATCTTGTCTATACGACGTTGGTGGCGACCACCCTCAAAAGGTGTATCCAAGAATATCTCAACGATTTTCTTAGCCTCTTCCTTGCTGATAAAACGACCGGGCATTGATAACACGTTCGCATCGTTATGCTCACGTGCCAGTTTCGCGATATCCTCTCGCCAGCATAAGGCGGCACGGACACCCCGATGTTTGTTCAAGGTCATACTAATGCCATTCCCTGTACCGCAGACAGCTATTCCCGGATAAACCTCACCAGCTTCTACGGCCTTGCCCATCAGATGGGCGAAATCCGGATAATCGCAACTGTCAGAGGAATAAGTTCCAAAATCTTTATAAGACAATCCCCTTTCATCGAGGATTGTCTTTATATATTCTTTTAACTCAAAACCAGCGTGATCGCTACACAAACCTACTATACCCATCTTTATGCTAATAATTCTTTTACTTGGTTATAAACGTTCTTAGCCGTGAAACCTAATTTCTCGTCCAATACTTTGTAAGGGGCGGAGAAACCGAAGGATTCAAGTCCCCATACCTTGCCGTTAGGACCTACCAACCCTTCCAGATTAACCGGAAGACCAGCGGTTAAGCCGAAAATCTTGCTTCCTGCGGGAAGAATGGATTCTTGGTATTCTTTGCTTTGTGAACGGAATAGACCTTCGGAAGGTACGGAAACGATACGAACCTTTATGCCATCGGCACGAAGCAGGGCGGCGCCCTCGACCAAAGTCGATACCTCGGAACCGGAAGCCAAAAGAATTACATCCGCATTAGCGTCTTCATTGACGATATAGGCACCCTTTTCCGCTTGCAAAGCCTCTTGATAGCGGTTTTCCTTAGCGGGAAGATCTGTGATATTCTGACGAGAAAGAATCAATGCGGTAGGAGTGTAAACGTTCTCCATCGCTAGTTTCCATGCGACTGTTGTCTCCACAACGTCTGCCGGACGAAGTACCAACATGGAGTTGTGTCCCTTATGATTCTTCAATTTCTCTAATAAACGAACTTGAGCTTCTTGCTCTACCGGCTCGTGCGTAGGTCCGTCTTCTCCAACACGGAAAGCGTCGTGTGTCCAGATGAACTTAACGGGCTGCTCCATCAATGCGGCCATACGTAACGCAGGCTTCATGTAATCGGAGAATACGAAGAAAGTACCGCAAGCGGCGATCACGCCACCATGTAAAGACATACCGATACAGATACAAGCCATAGAAAGCTCGGCTACACCCGCTTGGAAGAAAGCTCCGCTAAAGTCGCCTTTCACGAAAGCATGAGTCTTTTTCAAGAAGCCGTCTGTCTTATCGGAATTGGAAAGGTCGGCGGAAGCTACGATCATGTTTTCTACATGGGTAGCAAGCACACCTAATACGGTAGCGGAAGCGGCACGGGTCGCTTGGTTCGCTTTCTGCTCGATTGCGGCCCAGTCGATTTTAGGAGCCTTACCGGAGAACCATTGCTCCATCTTAGCCGCTAAGTCCGGGTGAGCTTTCGCCCAGAGGTCTTTCACGGCGTAACGCTCGGCGACGATTACTTCCAGTTCTTTCGCACGTTTGGCATATAATTCGGCTACCTCAGGAAGGATTGCGAACGGATGTTCCGGATCGCCTCCTAGGTTCTTGATCGTATCTGCGATGGAAGCTCCTGCCGCGGATAAAGGTTGTCCGTGAGTAGATACCTTATTCTCGTAACAGCTGTTATCAGCGCCGACAGCACCTTTCCCCATAACGGTGTTACCGATGATCAAAGTCGGTTTGGAGATCTCTGCCTTAGCCTCTTTTAAAGCCTTGCGGATCTCGTTTACGTCGTTACCGTTTATTTGAATGACTTTCCAGCCCCAAGCCTCGTATTTCATGGCTACGTTCTCCGCATCGACGTCTTCTACCTTGGTAGATAGCTGCACGTTGTTAGCGTCGTAGAACATGATCAAGTTATCCAGTCCTAAAGTTCCGGCGATACGTCCGGCACCTTGGGAGATTTCCTCTTGGATACCTCCATCGGAAATATATGCGTAAATAGTCTGGTTCATTACTTCCTCACCCAGACGTGCTTTCAAGAATTTAGCCGCGATAGCCGCACCTACCGCATAAGTATGTCCTTGTCCCAGCGGGCCGGACGTGTTTTCGATACCACGCATAACGTCTACCTCAGGATGTCCCGGAGTAACGCTTCCCCATTGGCGGAACTGTTGAAGTTCATCCAATGTGAATTTGCCGCTTAAAGCCAGTACGGAATAAAGCATCGGAGACATATGCCCCGGGTCAAGGAAGAAACGATCGCGTCCTTCCCATTTGGGATTCTTGGGATCGTATATTAAGAACTCTGAGAACAGTACGTTAACAAAGTCTGCACCACCCATAGCGCCACCCGGGTGCCCGGAGTTCGCTTTCTCCACCATTGACGCAGCCAGTATACGGATGTTATCAGCTGCTTTGTTCATTACTTGAATATCGTTCATTTTATCAGATGAATTATTTATTTGACTGCAAAGATAATCAAACTCTTTGTAAGAGCCGTTATATCAATCAAACAATTCCTTTTCGGTAAAGGTTCCTATCTTCTTATATTTTTGATAAATTGAGAGATATTTAAGATAGCCCGCTGAGCGCCTTATTCTTGCGGGTATACATCATTCGGATTAGAGCGAGAAGTCAAAACCCTGTTCAACCCATTTGTTGTATTTTTTCTCGTTGAATTTGTAGAGGAAAGCTCCTCGTTTAGAACTTTTCTTGTCTTTGATATCCAGTTTTTCCAAAATATCCATGGCGTTTAGCTTTTTGCGGAAGTTTCGTTTGTCTAAAAGGGTTTGGTAGATGGCCTCATACAATGTCTGTAGTTGGGGCAAGGTAAATTGCTCGGGAAGCAAATTGAAACCGATAGGGCGGCTTGCCGCTTTCTTTTTAAGGACGGACAACGTATCGTTTATCATTTGGTTATGGTCGAAAATCAAGTCGGGAAGCTCGGATATCTTGGTCCAAGTAGCGTTATGGCTTTCCAATATCTCGGGACTAAAATCATTCATATTCACCAAGGAATAGTAAGCTACGGAGATAACCCGCTCCCCTAGGTCACGCGATACATCTCCGTAAGCCCCTATTTGTTCCATAAAAAGATGCTCGATGCCCGTGCAATCGGTTAATACCCGTGATGCTGCTTCATCCACGCTTTCCCCGGATTTCACGAAGCCTCCCATAAGAGACCACTGTCCTTTCATCGGCTCGAACGAACGTTTGTATAATAAAACATTCAACTCCTTATTGTTAAACCCTAGAATGATACAATCTACGGCAACATAGAATTTTACTTCGTCTTGATAAAAAGCTGCTGACATCGTTTTATGGATTTTAAAGATTAACAGAGCTTGCGTGCTCCGTCGCTGATTACTACATTATATAATTTAGGTTCACGGCCAAACTTCTCTTTATAAGCGGAGAAGGCTTTCTTCACGAAATCGTCGTACAACTCATCCTTAACCAAGTTGATCGTACAACCGCCGAATCCTCCACCCATGACACGAGAACCCGTTACACCACATTCCTTGGCGATATCGTTCAAGAAATCCAGTTCCTCGCAGCTAACTTCATAAAGCTTGCTCATACCTTGATGCGTGCCGTACATCTTTTCGCCGACAGTCTCATAGTCGCCTTTCTCCAAAGCGGCACATACGTCGAGTACACGTTGGATTTCCTCGATAACATATTCGGCACGCATGTAATCCTCTGCGCTGACATCCGCTTTTACCTCGTTCAGCATCTCCATCGTAGCGTCACGTAAGAACTCTACTTCCGGATGGTTGCGGCGAATGGCGGCTACCACGTTCTCGCAGGATTTACGGCGTTTGTTGTAGGCTGAGGATGCCAACTCATGCTTAACGACCGAATCCAATAACACGAGTTTGTAACCAACCGGATTAAACGGATAATATTTATATTCCAAAGAACGGCAATCCAAGCGGATCAAACTTCCGGCCTTGCCGAATACGGAAGCGAATTGGTCCATGATACCGCAATTCACGCCACAATAATTATGTTCTGTAGCTTGACCGATCTTAGCCAACTCGAATTTATCGATATTCAATGAGAATAAGTCATTCAATGCGAAAGCATAAGTACTTTCCAATGCGGCGGAAGAAGACATTCCAGCGCCCAGAGGTACGTCTCCAGCGAATACGGTATCGAAACCTTGGATATTACCACCTCGTTTAATAATCTCCCGGCATACGCCAAAGATATATCTTGCCCAGCTTGCGGAAGGAGCGTCCTCCTCGGTCAAGCCAAATTCAGCGTAATCATTTAAGTCGATGGAGAACGCCCGGACTTTGCCCGTCCCATTCGGTTTGATCTCGGCGATCATCCCTTTATCTACAGCACCCGGAAAAACGAAACCTCCATTATAATCAGTGTGTTCACCGATCAAGTTAATACGTCCCGGGGATGTGTATAAGCTACCTTCGGTATTAAATAACTCTTTAAATTTAGTTCTGATTTTTTGTTGCATGATACTTAATTTGATTAAGGTAAATAATTGAATAAACAAGAAGAAATTACCCATTCAGATAACTCTGCCGGATAATTTCTTCTTTATCATATTATGTCCTGTCCTTATTATTCAACAGGAATGTCTTTGTTTACGTTCTTGCTACCGATCAAAGCGTAATATAGCAAATATGCCAATCCTAGGAATACCACCCAAAAGCTAGTAATGAAACCGCCAGCGTCGGCTACAGCTCCTTGGATCAACGGAAGAATACCTCCACCGCAAACCATCTCCATGAAGATACCGGAAGCGGCTGCCGTATATTTACCTAAACCTTCTACTGCCAAGTTGAAGATACCACCCCACATGATGGAAGTACATAAACCACAAAGAGCCATGAACATGATTCCAACCGGAACCTCAACCATACCGAAAGAGATATCAGACAAGAATACAGGCATACTAACTTTAGTCGTAGCAGGGGCAAAGATAGCGATCAAGATAAAGATCATACCTACCGTGGCGGCTGATGACAACATCGCCTTACTAGAGATCTTAGCTCCGAAAGAGGCACCGAACAAACGTCCGATCATCATCAAGAACCAATATGTACCCACGATAGAACCGGCTACTGTAGGATCGATACCGATCTCAGAAGAAGTAGCGAACAAGTTCATGAAGTTAGGAATACCTACTTCGACACCCACATACAAGAAGATTGCGATGGCACCTAAAATGAAGTGACGGAAAGAAAGCGCGCTGTGCTTGTCCGGAGTCTTGGCTTCATTTTCCTTAACCATATGCGGTTCTGGAATTTGCATGCAGAACAATACGATAAATACGATGGCAAAGATACCCATAGCCAAGAACAATGCCGGGTTAGCGTCACTGATCTGAGCCTTGGCAGCGTCACCGATCAAATAACCAACCAATACCGGAACGATCGTAGCGCCGATAGAGTTTACGGAGCCGGCAACCTGAATTAATTGGTTACCTTTGTTTCCACCACCACCTAGCGTGTTCAACATCGGGTTTACTACGGTATTCAACATACACATAGAGAAACCGGACACGAAAGCACCTGTCAAATAAACAGCGTAGCTACCAGCCACACCGGAAAGATAAGAAATACCTACACCACAGAAACCTACGATGATCGCTAACAAAGCGGTTTTCTTGTAACCGATCTTCTGCAATAGCATACCGGCCGGAATACCCATGAAGGCATAGGCGATAAAGTTAGCCGCGTTACCCAGCTGCGACATGAAGTTGCTGGCAGCGAACTGGTTCTTAACGATGATACCGAATGGGTTCTGTAGACCCGTCACGAAAGATATCATGAAGAAGAGAGCCACCATCATGATAATAGGCAATGTGTAATTCTTTTTTGCTGTTGATTCCATTTCTTTTTTGTTGTTTTAGATTATTAGATTACTTAAATTATTCTCTTATTCTACACTGAATTTATAAATAGTAGTACTTTGGAAAACCTCGCCCGGGCGGAGTTCCGTTGTCGGATATTCCGGTTTGTTGGGGCTATCGGGGAAATGTTGGGTTTCCAGACATAAAGCGGCCCGTTCCGGGTAGCGTTGTCCGTTCTTACCTTCGAAATTCCCAGTCATCCAGTTACCTGTGTATAATTGCACGCCCGGTTGAGTCGTATAAGTTTCCATTACGATACCGGTCTTGGGGGAGGAGCAGCGAGCGCAGTAAGAAAGTTCGTTGTCCTCTTTATTTAATATGTACGTGTGGTCATATCCCTTACCGAATATAAGCTGTTCGAAATTGTCATTGATTCGTTCGCCTACCTCATGAGGAGTCCGGAAGTCCATCGGTGTACCTTCTACCTTCTCTTTAGGTCCGTACGGGATTGCCGTATTGTCTGTAGGCAGATAATAGTCGGCGTTGATCGTGAGAATATGGTCTCCTATATAAGGGTCTCCCGCACCGGATAGGTTAAAATAAGAATGATTGGTTAGATTCAAGACCGTAGGTTTGTCCGTAGAGGCTTGATAGGAGATAACGACCTCATTCTCATTTGTCAGATGATAAGTTATGGTTGTCTTTAGTTCTCCGGGGAAACCTTCCTCGCCATCGGCGGAGGTATATTTCAACTCAATGGTTTGCTCGTCTATTTGTTTGGCGTCCCATACGACCGCATTGAATCCCTTGATTCCGCCATGCAAGCTATTGGGGCCATTATTTATGGCTAATTTGTCATAAGTAATACCGTCGATCGTGAATTTTCCAGCGGCGATACGATTTCCATAACGACCGCAAATGGCACCGAAATAAGGTTCTTCTGATGTTAAGTACTCTTCAATCGAATTATGGCCAGTAACGACATCGGTCATTTTTCCGTTCTTATCCGGAACCATCAGTGAGACGATTTTCGCTCCATAATTCGTGATCGCTAGCTCTGCTCCAACCTTGTTACACAGGGTATAAAGCGCCGTTTCTTTCCCGTCAATTTGCTTGCTGAAGTTAGCAACAGACAAGCCCGACAGTGTATTTATGTTCTTCATGCGTATCAATATTATTGAAATTGCGTGTAAAAGTAACTTTCTTCTTTGTATTTATAACCTTTCTGAATAATGTTTTATAGCATGATTTTAGATTTGTCTACCAAAAATATATAATTATCGCTTGTTTATACGTCAAGTCCTTGATTCTTCTCTTAGGCTAAAAAAACAAAACAACTCTTGTCTTACCCCTGTTATTAGTAAAACAGAGATAGAAAGAAATTGTCCATGCGGTCGTCCTATAAATATATCATACTCATACTCTTTGTGCTTATGCCCGGCTTGCTTTATTCCCAATCTCAAGATTGGGTACGTAAGTCCATTTATCCGCAAGCGGATAGTGGTAAAAGCAAGATCTATAATTGGATGTGGGGGAGGCATTATCGTCACCTTTATACGATCCCGATCAGGGTTCCTTCGGCTACGATAGAAACGTTGGGGGGTGGGATGGATATCGTCGGGCAAGCGGAAGGGTTTCACGGATTATTGTTGGAGAATAAGCGTAAGCAATTGTATTTGCTAAAGCCCTTGGGTGGCTCTACAAGTTTCTTGGAGTCGAAGTTTTTCCGGGAAATATATAATAAGACTGATTTTAAGAATACATATTTGGATGAGTTCTTAGGAGATGCTTATACGATTATCAATCCCTATACCTTTTTGGTCGCAGATTATTTAGCGAAGTCCGCGGGATTGAGTTTTTCTCCCTCCCGTATTTACTATATTCCTTCCCACATACGGAAAGACACAGTTGCGGACGGCAGCGATATACAAG
>OGKC01000276.1_pt1 | contig 17458 bp, 14 predicted proteins | sample 1572411 | NCBI WGS metagenome assembly OGKC01 (sample SAMEA2582157, study PRJEB24529) | metagenome
AGGCCGATGAGGGCTATGCAAAATTTATTTCAGAGAAATTTAAACAGGCTCTTATTAGTCGTAACTCTACTTTATAAAAATTCATATTATGAAAGCAAAGATTATTTTCTTAGGACTAATTACTTTATATTGTAGCTGCCAAGAAGCAATAAGAAAAGGACGACCTTTTCCTGAAGTAAATACAGATAGTGTAACGGTTATTCCAACCGATGAGGAACACGCGGAAGTAATAAAAGTATCGGATAATGTAAAAAGTAAAGTCTTATCTTCCGAACTAATAGAGGACTTCTATTACATTCCATTGGAAACGACTGATGAATCATTATTTGCATATTGCAATAACTTGGAGTTTTATGAGGATAAGATTTATTTGTTTGATAGATTGGGTGCGGAGAAATTGTTTATATTCGACAAATATGGCAAGTTCTTGAATTATGTAGGAGATAAGGGCGGTGCTTCCTACGAATTTTATGCTCCTAAAGCATTTGCCGTTAATAGGACTAATAAGCAATTTGTCATCTATGACAATCAAAAACGTAAATGGATGGTATTTACGGATAAGGGAGATTTTATTACTTCGTATGATGTTAACTTTAGAATGAAAAGTTGTTTTCAGATACTTCCAAATGGAGAATATGTCTCCTTTACTGATGCAGGCGACCGAAATTATCACTTAGGGAAATACGCTGATTATAAAGTTCTCTATACGGACACATTAGGCAGACTATTGAAAGCAGCTTACACCTTCCCCGAAAAAGTTTATACTACGATTGTTTATGATCCGTTAATTTGGGCAAATGATGAATTGTTGTATTTCTCGTTGTATAGGGATAAAGTATATACATTGAAAGATTCTATTTTTGAGATGAGATATAAATTCGATTATAGCGATTTCAGTCCGTTTAAAGAAAAAGACTTGGAGGCTTTCGAAAACTATGAGGACTTTTATCGGTATTGTTCTTCTCATACTTATTTATCCGGTTTTGCTGAAAACAGCACGCACCTATTTCTTAAAACTTCAAGTGAAGATGGGAAAGATTTTGTATCTTTTTACGACAAACGAAGTAAAAAAATGATCAGCTGGTATTACATTTATTACGATATGGATTTTGCCTTAGAATTTATGAATAATATATTCAGCTATAAAGACTATTTTGTGGCTTTAGTGGAACCGGAAACATTGAAAGGTTTAAAGAAGCATATAGAAACTACAACGCATTATCCGATGAAAGAGGAAAACCGGATAATGATAGAGAGCTTGAAAGAAGATGATAATATGGTGTTGGTATTCTTTAAAGTAAAGACGTTATGAAGAAAGTAAGTATAGCTAATATTATCATATCCATCATAATTGTCATTATAGCTGGTGTTTTATTCTACAATAATCGATACAATATAAGCAACGACATGGATAATACAGAGATGTATGTGATGTTAAGAAATATGGAAGTTAATGCCAATACACAATGGCAAGAATTTCCAGACAATAAAAAATTACAGAATGATAGTCTATCCTTATTTATAAGGAATTTAAAGACTCCTACTTTAATGCTTCGAATCAAGGAGACGAGTTGCCAATCATGTATATTCAATGAGTTGGATCGAGTTAGGGATTTAATAGAAAATGGTGTAAACTGTATTATCTTGACAACGTATAATAATCCTTCCATAGCAAGAAAAATTCTATGCACAAAAGGATGCAAAGACGTTACATTTTTTAATATATCCTATGATTGCATGTATGAATGGTATGTGGAACAATTAGAAGTTCCTTATTATTTTGTTTTACATCCGAATAAAAAGGCATCTGACTTTTTCTTACCGGAAAAGTCGAAACCTGATATAACGGATTCCTATATCAAAAGTATTGCTCGAATATGTTCGGTGAATGGAGTCTCAATTAACAATAAATACAAATAACATGAAAAGAACAAACTTACTACTCCTATCCCTTTGTGCGTTAGGATTGATATTTACCAGATGTGATTTCAACTGGAATTTTTCACGAAAATACACAATTGCCATAAAACAACCGGATCAAGCATATATTCAATCTGCTGAATTGGATTCTATCTGGAAATCAAGTTATGAATATGCCGTTTTAATTCCTGAAGATACTACTATAAGTACTTATTTTCATTTGATAGAAGCCTTGAACAGCAATCAGCCATATAATTGCACCAATACTCTTATTATTTGCCATACAAAGGATACGGCAAGCATGAAAGAGCTGGCTCCGGGCTATGCTTTATATATATCCGATTTCATAGCTAAAGAGGGTATGTGCAATAAATCTTGTTATTTTAACATACATAAAGATATAAATAAATATCAGATAGAAAAAATAAAATGCGAATTCTAAAAGGAACTATTCTACTGGTTTTCGTCTGTGTATTTATCCGTATCGCGGTTGGCAAGCCGTGTGTGGTTCCATCCGGTAGTATGGAACCCACTTTGCTTTGCGGAGATCGTTTATGGATAAATAAGTTGGCATACGGAGGACGACTCCCGAAACGTTGGGCAGATATTCCGTTGCTCAATGTATTCACATGGATTCGACCGCTCCGTATAGCAGATGAACAGAACCATTGGAAGTATTTCCGCTTGCCGGGTTTTACCCAGCCACAGTTGGGAGATATTGTGGTGTTCAACAGCCCTATGGATGAGCGCGTATGGCTGGTAAAACGTATCACCCATATTATACCACAAGGCGATACTTTAGCCATTAATAAAGAAACACTAAATTCTTATCGCTCTTTAATTATTCGGGAAGGAAGTTCTATTGCGAAATATCGGAATCGTATCTTCATCAATGGCAAATGCGATTCGCTTTATATTACAAAGCATACGTTCTACTTTATGGAAGGTGATAATCGGGATAATTCGCACGATAGCCGTTACTTCGGTTATATTTCGGAAGATGCAATCGTCGGAAAGTTCGATAGAGTGCTGTATTCCTTTGATTCGGATAAATGCGGTTGGAAATCGATTCGTTGGAAGAGGATATTTGAGAAGTTATAAACGAATATGTGAGTCTTCATTGGCATAAACATTCGAAATAGGCTATGTAAATAGAGGCTACTGATTGCTATGTGCCGGATACGGCGGAGCTATTAGCTGTTTTACGGCAATCGGGGTTTGAATTTGACCAGGCGATTCATTACCGGAAGCGGAATTTTCTACATGTATCACTAAAGAAAACCGGTACGAACCGGATGCAGGTACTTTTGCGTCTTTTGGTTCTGGTATTCCTGTTATCGGGGTGTGGGGGAAACCGGAAAAGCCAGAGGCGGGAGGTGGCGACTTCTATGGATTCTGTCCGATTTTCTTCATGTGAGACGAATTTGAGGAAAAGGGATATTCATTTGACCGATACGGCAGTGTGGAATTTGCACCGGGTTGTTTATTTCGCTCCGGACAGTACCGGTAGGCAATACCCGAAAACTGTCACCTCTTTGCAGATGGATTACCGGAGGGCACTGGCCGACACCGGGAAAGTGATGGTGCGAAAACAAGATGAATATGCCGGACAGCAGGTAAAAGTTGCCGAAATCCGGATGGAATCCAGCCGGAAAGCTCGTTCGCCAGTATACTTTATCTATGGAGGAATACTGTTGTTTGTCGTGGTCCTCTTTTTGTATAAAAGGTTGCGGAGCAGAAACTTTTTTCCTAAAAGTTCTGTTTAACAAAAAAAGAATGCTAAATTTGCATCCTGATTAATTTTTAGGAATTTATAGTGAACAGATTATGATAAAGATTACATTTCCGGATAATTCCGTAAAAGAATATGCCGAAGGAACGACTGCCATGCAGATTGCGGAAAGCATCAGTTCCCGTCTGGCACAGGAAGTTCTGGCTGCGAGCGTGAATGGTGAGATTTGGGACTTGACCCGTCCGATCAACCAGGATGCCGCCATCAAACTTTTCAAGTGGGAAGACGAGGAAGGTAAGCATGCATTCTGGCACTCCAGCGCTCACCTGATGGCTGAAGCTTTGCAGGAGTTATATCCCGGCATCAAGTTTGGTATCGGACCGGCTATTGAAAACGGGTTCTACTATGATGTGGATCCGGGTGAAGCAACAATCAAAGAAGGTTATTTCCATGCTATCTAAGCAAAAATGCTCGAACTGGTAGCGAAGAAAGAGGAAATCAAACGTCAGGACATTTCGAAGGCAGATGCCCTGAAAATGTTCGGTGACAGAGGCGAAGAATATAAAACAGAACTTATCAGCGAATTGGAAGACGGTAAGATCACAACCTATACGCAGGGGGCGTTTACCGACCTGTGCCGTGGTCCGCACTTGCCGAACACTTCTTATCTGAAGGCTGTTAAAATAATGAGTGTTGCCGGTGCTTACTGGCGGGGTGACGAAAAGCGTAAACAGTTGGTTCGTCTGTATGGTATCACTTTCCCGAAGAAAAAGATGCTGGACGAATATCTGGCATTGATGGAAGAAGCCAAGAAACGTGACCATCGTAAGATTGGCAAAGAACTGGAGCTGTTTACGTTCTCTACGGCAGTGGGAGCAGGGCTTCCGTTGTGGTTGCCGCGTGGCACGCAGTTGCGCCTGAAACTGGAAGACTTCCTGAAACGTATCCAGAAGAAATATGGTTACCAGCAAGTGATGACTCCGCATATCGGTGGCAAGCAGTTGTATGTGACTTCCGGCCACTACGCTAAATACGGTAAGGATTCGTTCCAGCCGATCCATACTCCGCAGGAGGGTGAAGAGTTCTTGTTGAAGCCGATGAACTGCCCTCATCACTGTGAAATATTCAAATCGTTCCCGCGTTCATACAAGGACCTGCCTCTGCGTTTCGCGGAGTTCGGGACTGTGTACCGTTATGAACAAAGCGGCGAGCTGCACGGTTTGACAAGAGTACGTGGCTTTACGCAGGATGATGCCCACCTGTTCTGTCGTCCCGATCAGCTGAAAGACGAGTTTTTGAAGGTGATGGATATTATCTTTATCATCTTTAAGGCTTTGGATTTTGAAAACTTTGAAGCACAGATTTCTCTGCGCGACAAGGTAAACCGGGATAAATATATCGGTTCGGAAGAAAACTGGGAGAAAGCCGAAAGCGCAATTATCGAAGCTTGTCAGGAAAAAGGCCTGAAAGCCAAGATTGAATATGGCGAAGCTGCTTTCTACGGTCCTAAACTGGACTTTATGGTGAAAGATGCCATCGGCCGCCGTTGGCAGTTAGGTACGATCCAGGTTGACTATAACCTTCCGGAACGTTTCGAACTGGAATATACGGGTGAGGACAATAAGAAACACCGTCCTGTTATGATCCACCGTGCACCGTTCGGCTCTATGGAACGTTTCGTTGCCGTGCTGATCGAACATACGGGTGGTAAGTTCCCGCTGTGGCTGACTCCGGACCAGGTGGCGATCCTGCCGATCAGCGAGAAGTTCAACGATTATGCTTATGAGGTAAAACGTCAGCTCGAAGCCGAAGATCTGAGCGTTCTGGTTGATGACCGTAATGAGAAAATCGGTCGTAAGATCCGTGATACAGAATTGAAACGTATCCCTTATATGCTCATTGTTGGAGAGAAAGAAGCAGAAAATAATGAAGTTTCTGTAAGAAAACAGGGCGAAGGTGATAAAGGTTCGATGAAAATTACTACCTTTGCAGCGCTTTTGAAAGGTGAGGTAGAGGATCAGATGAATCACTGGAAGAAAGATAATAATTAATTAACTAATAACGAGGAGAATAAATCTTTTTGAATGAAGAATGACAGTCTGAAAGAACAGTATAGAATCAACGAACGTATTCGTGTTCGTGAAGTTCGTTTAGTAGGTGATAACGTAGAACAGGGAGTTTATCCTACTTCTCAGGCATTAAAGATGGCTGAAGATCAAGGGCTCGATCTGGTTGAAATTTCACCGAATGCTGCGCCCCCCGTTTGTAGAATTACTGATTATCAGAAATTCCTTTATCAGCAGAAGAAGCGCCAGAAGGAACAGAAGGCGAAATCTGTGAAAGTGATCGTGAAGGAGATCCGTTTCGGACCTCAGACAGATGATCATGATTACAACTTCAAGTTGAAACATGCCAAGGGATTTTTGGAAGAAGGAGCAAAAGTAAAAGCATATGTGTTCTTTAAAGGACGTTCCATTCTTTTCAAAGAGCAAGGAGAGGTATTGTTGCTTCGTTTTGCCAATGACTTGGAGGAATACGGAAAGGTAGAACAATTGCCGGTACTGGAAGGTAAACGTATGATCATCATGCTGACACCGAAGAAAGCCGGAGCTGCCGCCACTTCCAAACCTGCCGTTTCAAAACCGGTAGTGAAGAAGGTGGTCGTGACTCCCAAGCCCAAGACTGAAGAGTCTGAATGATAAGGAAAGAAACCACCCGCTAAAGGGTGTAAAGTTTAATAATTAAAATATATTGGAAAATGCCTAAGATGAAGACTAATTCCGGTGCCAAAAAAAGATTCGCTCTTACCGGAACAGGTAAAATCAAAAGAAAACACGCTTTTAAAAGTCACATTCTGACAAAGAAGACTACAAAGCAGAAGAGAAATCTTACTCACACAGGTTTGGTTGCCAGTGTGGACGTAAGCAACGTTAAGCAGTTGCTTGGTTTGAAGTAATCTTTTTTAATTAAGCGAGTTTTACAAGATTTTTATTAACCGAATGTATTTAGCAAATAAGATCATCCGATAGTGATGACGCTAACATTCAAAACAGATTAGAATTATGCCTAGATCAGTAAATCATGTTGCTTCAAGAGCAAAAAGAAAACGGATTTTAAAACTTACCCGTGGTTACTATGGTGCACGTAAGAACGTGTGGACCGTTGCTAAAAATACCTGGGAAAAAGGTTTGACTTATGCATTCCGTGACCGTCGTAACAAGAAACGTAACTTCCGTGCATTGTGGATTCAGCGTATCAATGCTGCCGCACGTCTGGAAGGAATGTCTTACTCTCGTCTGATGGGAGCTTTGCATGCAGCAGGTATCGAAATCAACCGTAAAGTTCTTGCCGACTTGGCTATGAACCATCCGGAAGCTTTCAAAGCAATCGTTGCTAAAGTGAAGTAATTGACATTATAGAGCAATTGGAAAAAGAGCTCCATTCAGGAGCTCTTTTTTTATGTCAAAAGTTTGGTGGTTTCATTCCTATTGCATATCTTTGTGATAAGAAAAATGAGTTAGCCGCACATGTTCGATTGGGAAACTCATCAGTTTATTTTAATTCCGAGACACAGCTCTTGTCGTCAATGGCGGGCCGCACCCTTCGGGGCATGCTTAGCACGGCGGATTACAAAGATGGCAAAGCACTCAAATCCTGTCATACGGAGTTTGTTCATATCTACGGTGCGGCTTTCTTTACATAGGAGGATATGTCAGAACAGGCATATCCTCTTTTTTTGTGCCCCGTCAAGCATAGTTTTAGACGGTGTAACGCTATGGGTTAGGGGAGCTAAAGCATCGCTTTTTGTTTGAAATAGGAGCTTGTCCGTTTTTTCTTCGTATATTTACCCTCCAAGAATTAAACACACTAAACTAAATATTTATGTTACTGCCAAAACAGTCTCGCAATTATGTAACCGGGCTGGCTGCCGCTTGCTCGTTGCTATTGATTGCCTGCTCTCCGGAGGAAGTCCGGCAGGTCAATCTTATTCCCAAACCGGAACAGATGACAATGACCGGAGGAACTTTCACGGTCGATAGTCTCGCGTTATTTGGCGGGCAATCTTCCCGGAATATCAAAACAGTGATCGATGAAGCCTGGTCCGGTAACCCGGAAGGTTATCAGTTGGATGTGACGCCGGGAGGAATCGACCTGCGTGCCGGTTCGCCGGACGGTCTGTTCTATGGGATGCAGACGTTACGCCAACTCTATGCCGGAGGAGAGGTCCCATGTGTTTCGATCCGGGATAATCCTCGTTTTGGGTATCGGGGATTGCATCTGGATGTATCCCGTCATTTCTTCTCCAAAGAGGAAGTGATGAAATTGCTGGATGTGATGTCTTTTTACAAGCTGAACACCTTGCATATGCATCTGACGGATGCCGGAGGATGGCGTATCGAGATAGACAAATATCCGAAACTTACTTCTGAAACGGCCTTCCGCACCGAATCTGATTGGCGGAAGTGGTGGGACGGCCGCGACCGTAAGTATCTGCCGGAAGGGACGCCGGGTGCTTACGGCGGTTACTATACGAAGGAGGACATCCGGGAGATCGTGAAACATGCGGCTTCCAAACATATAAACATAATACCGGAGATCGAATTTCCGGGGCATTCGGAAGAGGTCCTGATGGCCTATCCTGAACTGAGCTGTTCGGGAAAGCCTTACCAGAACGGCGATTTTTGTATCGGTAACGAGCAGTCGTTTACATTCATGGAAGACGTATTGGCGGAGGTGATCGATCTTTTCCCGTCCGAATATATCCATGTCGGTGGCGATGAAGCCGGGAAGTCCGCCTGGAAGAAATGTCCGAAATGCCAGGCTTTGATGAAGGAAAAAGGAATGAAGAACGTGGACGAGCTTCAGAGTTACATGATTCACAGGGCTGAGGAGTTTCTGAATTCGAAAGATCGCAAGCTGATCGGTTGGGATGAGATCTTGGAAGGCGGTCTGGCTCCCGAAGCAACCGTCATGTCATGGCGGGGAGAAGACGGTGGAATCAAATCGGCACGGATGGGGCATGATGTGGTGATGACACCGGGCAATTATATGTATTTGGATTTCTATCAGGCCGATCCGAAGACACAGCCGTATGCCATCGGCGGTTATACGCCGATCAAGCGGGCGTACAGTTATAATCCAGTGCCTGTGGATTCGTTAACTGCCGAGGAAAGTAAGCATATCCTAGGGGTACAGGCGAATACATGGACGGAGTATATCAAGGATGAGAAGCATCTGGAGTATATGATGTTCCCTCGTGCCTTGGCGGTCGCCGAGATCGGATGGACTCCGCAAGAGGAGCGTAGCTGGGAGGATTTTAAGCCTCGTATGAATGCGAATATCCCGGTTCTGCAACGGATGGGTATCAATACGTTCACGCTCTCGGACGAGATCGAGACCACGATGGAGGTAGATACCTTGCGGCGAGAGATCAAGGTCATGTTGGATGCGGAGAAATATCCGGCGGAGATACGTTACACGACAGACGGCTCTATTCCCGCCGCCTCTTCCCGGGTCTATAACGGCCCGATCGTGGTGAAAGACTCCGCTGATATCAAGGCCGCTATCTTCCGTGACGGGCAGCTTCAAGGAACGCCTACCGAGAAGAAGGTGGATTATCACCGGGGTATCAATAAGCCTATACATTATAATAGTAAGCTGTATAGCGGTTATATGGCGGGTGGCATGAACGCCTTGCTGGACGGCTATAGGGGAGGCTTGACTTATCTGGACGGCCGTTGGCAGGGATATTTGAATGACTTGGATTGCGTGGTGGACATGGGCGAGGTGACGGATATCCATAAGGTATCGTCCCGCTTTATGCAATTGATCGGCCCGGGCGTGTACCAACCGGGAGAGGTGGAGTTACTGACATCGGAAGACGGGGAGAGCTATATCTCGCAGGGAGTTATCCCTACTACGATATCCAATACGGATAAAGACCTGTCTTTTCAGGAATATACGTTTAACGGCGATTGGAAAGCCCGTTATATCCGTATCAAGGCAAAAGAGGCGAATAAGGGTTTCATCTTCACGGATGAGATCGTGATCTGGTAAGTATGAATCAATTAATTATCAACTAAAATATATTTATCAAATGAAGAAACAGTTAATGACCTTCCTGTTGTGTGGCAGTCTGTTCGCTACGGCGCAGCAACCGGTAGATTATGTGAACCCCTTCATCGGTACGAGCATTTTCGGTACGACGACGTCCGGCGCGGTTTGTCCGCAGGGTATGATGAGCGTGGTTCCTTTCAATGTCATGGGGTCGGAGAAGAATCGTTTTGACAAGGATAGTCAATGGTGGTCTACTCCTTACTCGGCAGACAATAAATTCTTTACGGGATTCGCCCACGGTAGCTTGAGCGGCGTGGGATGCCCGGAGCTGGGAGGTTTGCTATTGATGCCGACGACGGGCGAGTTGAACGTGGACTATAAGGTTTACGGCAGTGAGTACAAGGACGAGGTGGCTCACCCCGGTTATTATAGCAATACCTTGACCAAGTATAATATCAAGGCGGAGGCTACTGCCAGCATGCGTACGGGCTTGAGCCGTTTTACCTTCCCGAAAGGGGAGAGCCATATCCTCTTGAACCTAGGCGAGGGCTTGACGAACGAGACCGGCGCCACGGTACGTATCGTGAATGATACGGAGATCGAGGGGAGTAAGCTTTTAGGTACGTTCTGCTATAATCCACAGGCCGTATTCCCGGTTTACTTCGTGATGAAGGTAAACAAGGCTCCGAAGAAGATGGGTTATTGGAAGAAACAACGTGAGATGAAGGGGGTAGAGGCCGAATGGGATATCTACTCCGGCAAGTATAAGTTATATACCAGTTATACCCGTGAGATGAGCGGAGACGATGTCGGCGTATGGTTCGATTACGATACGGACGAGGGCGAGGCTATCGAGGTGAAGATGGGTATCTCGTACGTGAGCATCGAGAACGCCCGCCTGAACATGAATACGGAGCAGCCCGGCTTCGATTTCGACAAGGTCCGTACGGCGGCTAGTACGATGTGGAACAAGGATCTTTCCAAGGTACAAGTGGAAGGGGGTACGAAAGACGAGAAAACGATATTCTATACCGGTATGTATCATTTGCTGATCCATCCGAATATCCTGCAAGACGTGAACGGCGAGTACCCGATGATGGAGAGCCTGAAAGTAGGCCATACCACCGGAAACCGTTATACGGTCTTCTCCTTGTGGGATACGTACCGCAACGTAAGTACCTTGATGACCTTGCTCTATCCGGAGCGTCAATTGGATATTATCCGTACGATGCTGGATATGTATCGGGAAAACGGTTGGTTACCGAAATGGGAGCTTTACGGACGTGAGACCTTTACGATGGAGGGCGATCCCTCGATCCCGTATATCGTAGACGCATGGATGCGCGGCTTGCGTGACTTTGATGAGCAAACCGCTTATGAGGCGATGCGTAAAGGCGCTACTACCCCGGGAGAGTTCAACCTGCTTCGTCCGGACGCGAACGATTATTTCAGCAAGGGCTATGTTCCTTTGCGTGAGCAATACGATAACTCCGTATCTCATGCGCTGGAATATTATATCGCCGACTGGAACTTGGCTAATTTTGCTCAAGCCTTGGGTAAGAAAGAGGATGCCAAGTTATTCCGTGACCGTTCTTTAGGTTACAAGCATTATTATAGCAAGGAGTTCGGAACGCTGCGTCCGATCTTGCCGGACGGCACCTTCTACGCTCCGTTCGATCCGAAACAAGGCGAGAACTTCGAGCCTAGTCCCGGTTTCCATGAAGGCAACGCATGGAATTATACGTTTTATGTTCCTCACGATATCAAGGGACTGGCCAAATTGATGGGAGGCGATAAGAAATTTGTCGATCATTTGCAGAAGGTATTCGATGACGGCAATTATGATCCCGCCAACGAGCCAGATATCGCTTATCCTTATTTGTTTAGCTATTTCAAGGGAGAGGCTTGGCGTACCCAGAAGATGGGCCGTCAGTTGTTGAAGGATTGCTATCATAACGCCCCGAACGGTGTCCCGGGTAACGAGGATACAGGTACGATGTCCGCTTGGGCTATTTTCTCCATGATGGGCTTCTACCCAGCTTGTCCGGGCGACGTGAACTATGTATTGACTTCCCCGACTTTCGATAAGGTTACGATCCAGCTCGACAAGAAATTCTATCCTAAAGGCGAATTGGTCATCGAGTCTAAGCATAGTAATCCGGGAGCGATCTATATCAAGGACATTTTCGCCGGCGATAAAAAGCTAAAGGGCTACACCATCTCGCAAGAGGAATTGGTGAATGCCGGAACCTTGCGTTATATCCTCGAGGATACGCATAAGTAAGCCAAGATAAAGATATACCGAATTTGATATTTACCGGACGCAGATGACACCGACAAGCACGGGTGATCTGCGTCCGGTTTATTTATTTGATATCCTAGAACCATTTGATCTTCCTGAATATAAAAAAGGCCGTAGCGGATAGCAAGATCGAGAGCAAGATGATAACCACGAAACCATGCGGCATATCCTCCATGTAGATCGGGACGTTCATCCCGTAGAAGCTAGCGATTAATGTCGGAACCATTAAGATAATGGAAAGTGATGTCATACGTTTCATGATCGTGTTCACGTTGTTGGATATGATAGAGGCGAAAGCGTCCATCGTACCCGTAAGAATATCGCTATAGATATTTACCGTGTTATGGGCCTGTTTCAACTCGATCTCCACGTCCTCCACTAAATCCTTGTCGATATATTGCGGCTCTTGGAAAATATTCTGGAGCTTGGCCAGCATCACCTCATTCCCGCGGATGGAGGTGTTGAAGAATACCATGCTTTTCTCCAGCTTCATCAACGCTAGCAGATCCTCGTTGCGGATGCTTTTCTCTAACGCCTTTTCCGCCTCGGTGACGGCGTAATTGATTTGTTTCAGGTATTTAAGGAACCATACGGCCGATGAGTGGATCAGCCGGAGGATCAACTCATACTTGTTTTTAATCTGGAGTTCCTTCCGTTGGGTATAGCGGATGAAATCGGGGATCAAGTCCGTCTTATGGTAACATACGCTTACGATGATCTCATTGTTCGTGATGATACCGATCGGCACCGTATTGAACGGGATGTCATGATCTTGGTTCTGCAACGGGATACGTAAGATGGTAAGCAACCAATTCCCCTCGTACTCGATACGGGGACGCTCGTCCGTATCGGCTATATCGCTCAAGAATGATTCGGGTACGTTAAATCGATCCATCAAGAATTGAAGATCTTCGGGAGTCGGGCACTCTACGTTTACCCAACTGTTAGGAAGCCATTGGTCCTTCTCCACATAACCGGCCTCACAATAAAGAAATTGTCTCATTATTGCCTCCTTTCGTGTTTAATCCGAGCAGAGGATCAATGAAACCCTCCGCCTCGTTAGTTCATACTCTGTTCTGTTTCTAGCGGGATACTGTCGTCCATAATTTGAAAATTACTTTTTACGGCGCAAAGATAATACTTTTTTACGTAAGTAAAGTTATGTCGCTGTATGCTGACAGCAATATTGTTGCCAGTTTACGTTAGCATAGGCTTACTTCTCTGAGAGTATTGCGATACTTCTGGTAATAGTACTGGAGTACTTTCATGGAAGTACCCGAGTACTGCCTAAGAAGTACTCCAATACTTCTTAGGCAGTACTGGCCGTCTATTCAATCCCGCATTTTCCCTCTTCGTTGAAGTAGAAGAAGAGCCCGGTATCTATGCTGGCCGGGCCATGGATACGGTTTACGGCGGGTTCCCATGCGGGCATCAACTGGAGTACCCGTAAGGCTTCATTGCGGAACTCATCATAGGTTTTCCCCGTATTGCGAGGATACAGTATATTCTCGGGTAGGCTTACGGGATTCTGTAACATTCCTAAGGAATCGATCGTGAAGGAGTAGAAGAGTCGTACCTTCGTGCCCGTACCTTTATAAGATTCGGGATAACGCAGGTTCTGTTCGAAGAAACGGATCATGGCTTCTCTTCCTCCCTTGAACTCGGCCATGGGGCGAGGCTCGTGGAGCCGGCTGGCGAAGCGTGTGTATTCCTCATAATCTTCCGGGTTATCGGATAGGTAGAATGTGGCGGTTAAAGGGTAATGGACGAGGCCGGCGCCATGTCCGGTGCTGACGGTCTTATGCACCCGGTACAATCCCGGTGGATTTTCCTTGAGCTCAGGCATCAAGGTGGCCGAGAAATCGTCTCTTGTCTGGTTAGGAAAGATCGGATAGCCGAGATCGACGAAGGCGTTGGGTTGCGGGACCCCTTTCCATGCCCTCCCGTCGAAATGCTCGATGAAATAACTTTCGCCTCCCATCCCTTCTTGGTTGGTGTGGTTGGTGATGGCGATCTCGATCCGTTCGATGTTGGTTGGGTAGACATTCGGGCTTACTCGCATGGAGAAGTGGGTGGTGTCCTCGCAAAGAGATTCCTCGGGCGACCGGTCGTAAGGGCCTCCGCCGATCCGGATGAGGGGCGAGTCGAATACGTACGTCTTAAATGCTTTTACATACGGAGCTTCCACTATGATAAGCTGTAGGAAGACGGAGTCGTCCGTGTTCCAGAGGGAGGCCATGTTTCTGCGGATCTTCCGTAGATGCGGGGGAAGGGTATCGTATTCCTTGCCGAAGAACGATTCTATGCTGTCCCGTATCTGCTTGGCGGTCCATCCTTCCGTGGAAACTGAAGATGCGGCATGGGTATCAGTTGGTAACGGTAGGGTATCTTGCCGTGCTATGGATTGGGAGTCGGCTGAGTAGTCGCTACTGTTTTCCTCTTTCTTTTGTTTGGTATGGCAGCCGTATAATAGGCAACCTCCCATGATAACTAATCCGATAAAATACGCTTTCATGATTCGACAGGTTTTAATTCCTAAATATAAAGAATCTTTTTCAGAAATGGGTAAAAGATATTACCTTTGACTCCCTAAATAGAAAGAATGATGGCAGAAGGAACAAGAAATACAGGAAGAGGAAGGAAAAAGCCGGGGGAGATGCTCCCCGATATGGGGCGTCTTCAGCCACAGGCCCGTGAGTTAGAGGAGGCTGTGTTGGGTGCGTTGATGCTGGAGAAAGACGCGTACTCGATCGTCAGCGAGATCTTGAAGCCGGAATGTTTCTATGAGAAAGCGCATGAGAAGATTTATGCCGCTATCGTAGACTTGGCGTTGAGCCAACGTCCCGTGGATATGCTTACCGTAACGGAGCAATTGAAGAAACGGGGAGAATTGGAGGATGTAGGCGGACCGTTCTATATCTCTCAACTTACCAGCAAGGTGGCCAGCAGCGCCCATATCGAGTATCACGCCCGTATCATCGCCCAGAAATATCTGGCGAGGGAGTTGATCTCTTTCACGGCGATGATCCAAGGAAAGGCATTTGATGAGACGCTCGATGTAGAGGACCTGATGCAAGAGGCGGAGGGCAAGTTGTTCGAGATCTCGCAACGTAACGTAAAGAAGGATGTCACCCAGATCAACCCCGTCATCAAGGACGCTATGGAGATGTTGCAAAAGGCGGCCCTCCAGAAGGAAGGTCTGAGCGGATTGCGTACGGGCTTCGAGGGGTTGGATAAGATGACTTCCGGTTGGCAGAATTCAGACCTTATCATTATCGCCGCCCGTCCGGCCATGGGTAAGACGGCCTTCGTCCTTTCCATGGCGAAGAATATGGCGGTGAATTTCAATACGCCTGTCGCCCTGTTCTCGCTCGAGATGAGTAACGTGCAGTTGGTAAACCGTCTGATCGTGAATGTCTGCGAGATACCGGGCGAGAAGATCAAGAGCGGACGCTTGGAGAGCTACGAGTGGGAACAGCTGGATTTTAAGATCAAGGAGCTTTACGACGCCCCGATCTTCGTGGACGATACCCCGAGCTTGTCCGTCTTCGAGCTGCGGACGAAAGCCCGTCGTCTGGTGCGTGAGCATGGCATTAAATGTATCATTATCGACTACCTTCAGTTGATGAACGCCAGCGGTATGAACTTCGGTAGCCGTGAGCAGGAGGTGAGTACGATCTCCCGCTCGTTGAAGGGATTGGCCAAGGAATTGAATATCCCGATCATCGCCTTGTCGCAGTTGAACCGTGGTGTGGAAGCCCGTCAAGGCGTGGAAGGTAAGCGTCCGCAGCTAGCCGACTTGCGTGAGTCCGGAGCTATCGAGCAGGATGCCGATATGGTATGTTTCATCCACCGTCCCGAATATTATAAGATTACGGAAGATGAGCGGGGAAATTCCCTGATCGGTCTCGCCGAGATCATTATCGCCAAGCATCGTAACGGTGCCGTGGGGGATGTCCGGCTGCGCTTTAAGAGCGAGTTCGCCAAGTTTATGAACGTAGAGGAAGATATAGCGGTAAGGGAATTCTCCTCAACCATGAACGGTGGAGACCCGATGCCCCCGATCCCATCGCCGGGAGCTGATTTCCTAAGTCAAGGTAGCAGCAACGAGGTTCCGTTTTAATATAGCATGAATGAACGAAAGAGGCGAAAACGTTTGCGGTAGATTTTTCGCCTCTTCTTTTCTGTTTCGTTGGCGAATCCGGTTCGAATCTTCTATCTTTGTGATTGAAAACAAATTACTGAATCAGCCATGACGAGACACTTAGTTCCGGTATCTATATACCTGTCGCTGTTGCTTAGCTGCAACTCACCGAAAGAATACAAATCCTTTGATGAATACCCTTCCTATGAGGGAGACGATCTGGAGTTGTTCTATTCCCCCACGAAATCCGTGTTCACCCTTTGGGCCCCGACGGCGGAAGAAGTCCGCTTGAATCTTTACGCCTCCGGTGAGGGAGGGGAGCCTATCCGCCGGTTGCCGATGAAATCCTCGGACAAGGGTACGTGGCGTATCTCCGTGAGCGAGGATCTGAAAGGTTCCTTCTATACCTTCCAGATCCGTATCGGCGATAAATGGCTGGATGAGACTCCCGGTATCTGGGCGAAAGCCGTCGGGGTGAATGGAAACCGTGCGGCCGTGATCGATTGGGCGGCTACCGATCCGGAGGGCTGGGAGGCGGATAAATCTCCCGAGTTGAAAAGCTTCTCCGATATTATCATCTACGAGATGCATCATCGGGATTTCTCGATCGCCGCAAACTCCGGCGTGACGCATAAAGGTAAGTTTCTCGCCTTGGCGGAGGAGGGCACGAAAGGGCCGGGCGGCGTGGCTACCGGCGTGGATCATCTGAAGGAGTTGGGCGTTACCCATGTCCATATCCTTCCTTCCTATGATTATGGCTCGGTGGACGAGACTCGCTTGCAAGATAATGTGTACAATTGGGGGTATGATCCCAAGAACTATAACGCCCCCGAGGGGAGCTATTCCACCGATCCTTACAATCCCGAGGCTCGTATCCGTGAGTTCAAGGAGATGGTGCGGGGATTGCACCGGAATGGTATCCGTGTGATCATGGACGTGGTTTACAATCATACCTTTGTGGGTGACGGGTCGAATTTCAGCTTGACCGTCCCCGGTTACTTCTACCGTCATAAACCGGACGGAAGCTATTCGGATGCCTCCGGCTGTGGTAATGAGACCGCTTCGGAGCGGGCGATGGTACGCCGTTATATCGTGGAGTCCGTGAAATATTGGGCCGAGGAATACCATGTGGATGGTTTCCGTTTCGACTTGATGGGAATCCATGACGTAGAAACCATGAACGAGGTAAAAGCCGAGTTAACCAAACTAGATCCTTCCATCTTCGTATACGGCGAGGGCTGGACCGCCAGCGATTCCCCGCTACCAGAAGATCAACGGGCGATCAAGGTAACCGCCCCGAAAC
>OGKC01000306.1_pt1 | contig 16063 bp, 10 predicted proteins | sample 1572411 | NCBI WGS metagenome assembly OGKC01 (sample SAMEA2582157, study PRJEB24529) | metagenome
ATGAAAGCAAACGGCAATAAAGTGGTAAAGACGAACATCGTAAACGACCGCGGTATCCATATCTGCAAGTCCATGCTCGCCTGGCAGAAATGGGGCAACGGCGTGACTCCCGAAACGGCCGGCAAGAAAGGCGACCACCTGATCGGTGACTTCTACGTCCTTTTCAGCAACAAACTGAAAGAAGAGACTGCCGCCCTCGAAGCAAAAGGCATGACGAAAGAGGAAGCCGAAGCCGCTTCTCCCCTGATGGCCGAAGCACGCGAGATGCTCCGCAAATGGGAAGCCGGCGACAAGGAGGTACGCGCTCTTTGGGAAATGATGAACAACTGGGTGTACGCCGGATTCGACGAGACATACAAAATGATGGGCGTAGACTTCGATAAGATCTATTACGAATCACAGACCTACCTGGAAGGTAAAGGCAAAGTGCTGGAAGGGCTCGACAAAGGCATTTTCTACCGCCGTGAAGACGGTTCCGTATGGGCAGACCTGACCAAAGACGGCCTGGACGAGAAACTGCTGCTCCGTGCCGACGGAACTTCCGTCTACATGACACAAGATATCGGAACTGCCAAATTGCGTTTCGATGACTATCCTATCAACAAAATGATCTATGTGGTAGGAAACGAGCAGAACTACCATTTCCAGGTATTGTCCATCCTGTTGGATAAATTGGGTTTTGAATTCGGCAAAGGCCTTGTACATTTCTCTTACGGCATGGTCGAACTGCCGGAAGGCAAGATGAAGAGCCGCGAAGGAACGGTTGTCGATGCAGACGACCTGATGGAAGAGATGGTGGGTACAGCCCGCGAAATCTCGCAGGAACTGGGCAAAGTGGACGAAATGACACCGGAAGAAGCCGAAAACATCGCCCGCATGGTCGGCCTCGGTTCCTTGAAATACTTCATCCTGAAGGTGGACCCGCGCAAGAACATGACTTTCAACCCGAAGGAATCGATCGATTTCAACGGTAATACCGGCCCGTTCATCCAATACACATATGCCCGTATCCGTTCCGTTCTGCGTAAAGCTGCCGAACAGGGCATCGTTTTGCCCGAACAGCTGCCGACAACGACTACCATATCCGAGAAGGAAGAAAACCTGATCCTGATGATAGCCGACTACGCTTCCGTCGTTCGCGAAGCAGGAAAGGAATACAGCCCCGCCCTCATCGCCAACTATACTTATGACCTGGTAAAAGAATACAACCAGTTCTATCACGATTTCTCCATCCTCCGCGAAGAGAATGAAGAAGTAAAAGAGTTCCGCCTTGTCCTCTCCGCCAACGTAGCCAAGATTGTCAAATCGGCCATGTCATTGTTGGGAATCGAAGTTCCGGAGAGAATGTAAGAAACGGATCATGAATATAGACCAACAGACAAACGATGCTCTCCTGCGATTTCAGCGTAATGAAGTCACAGAGAGCATTGTTTTTATACAAAGCTGGCGGCAATCGAGAAAGATTCGGACAAGAAGAATGTGCTGGCCCGTATATTAGCACTACTTTTGCCATCAAGCTAATGGAAAGTAGCGAGGAAGGTGCAAAGATATGCCAACAATAAAAAAATTTGAAAAACAACTATCATACCATCATGTTTCTTGTGTGAAGATTGAATATCATAACATGCAGATATGATAGTTTCCTTTTTAACTATCATTCTACTATCATAAATCAGCTGTTTAACCATCATTTTAGCCGTTTTACCCGAAACAAAAACACTCCAAAAGAGTTAAAAACAGACTGTTTTCCGGAAAACATAAGGCTTTTTTGCCGGAACACGTTACTTTTTTACACAAAAGACATTAGATCTTCTCCCTGAAATACCCGTATCAGAGCCTTTTATACCTCCATCTGACGGGTATCGACACCCGGGTCTGCAGGTAGCCGACATCCGGGTCTCAATAAAAATATGTAGTTATTCTTATGAAAATAAGCTATATAAAACGCGTAAAAAAGATACAGTCTTTATGATAGCATGATAGTTGAAAAAACATCTATCATGCCTACTATCATCTCACACAAACATTGATATTCATAATATCAAGAGCAGAGCATGATAGTATGACAGTTGTTTTTGCAATCAATAATAAGTAAGCTTTTTGTCAGGCTTTCTTTTTACGCGTTGTCTTCTTTGCAGCCGGTTTTTCTCCAGCTTCGGCTATGATCTTTTTACAATCTTCAAGTGTCAGGACTGTCGGGTCGGTTACCGTTTTCGGAATACGATAGTTCGCTTTCTGATAAGAAATATAAGGACCGAAGCGACCTTTCAGGATTTCCATCTCCGGATCCTCCTCGAACTTCTTGATAAAACGTTGTTCGTCTTTCACCCTTTTCCCTTCGATCAAAGCAATTGCTTCCTCTGCCGTAATCGTCAGCGGATTCAAATCTTTCGGAATAGAAACAAATTTACCGTCATGACGGATAAACGGCCCGAAACGGCCGACAGCCGCCACCATCACCTTGCCTTCATATTCACCGACCGTCCGGGGAAGATCAAAAAGTTTCAGAGCCTCTTCCAATGTAATCGTATCAATGGACTGGCCTTTCATCAGAGAGGCAAACTGAGGTTTCGGCGCCTCTTTGTCGTCAGCATGTGCCGCCCCGATCTGAACGACAGGACCATAGCGGCCGATCTTCACAAACACCGGGTTGCCGCTCTTCGGATCGATACCGAGCTCGCGTTCCCCTACTTTATGTTCGGTCTTAACGGCAGCCGTAGCCTCTACGATCGGATGGAAAATCTTATAGAATTTATCGATGGCCTTCGTCCATACCAGTTCGCCTTCCGCAACCGAGTCGAATTCTTTTTCTACACTGGCCGTAAAGTTGTAATCCAACACATCCGGGAAATACTCCATCAAAAAGTCGTTTACTACCGTACCGATATCGGTCGGCATCAGTTTATTGCGGTCGGCCCCGACGGTCTCGGTCTTTTCCGCTTCCTCGATCTTTCCCTTGGACAGCGAAACAACTGTGTAAGCACGTTCCACGCCTTCCTTATCTCCTTTCACCACATATTCGCGGTTCTGGATCGTCTGGATAGTCGGCGCATAGGTAGACGGACGTCCGATGCCCAATTCTTCCAAACGGCGAACTAGGCTGGCTTCCGTATAGCGCGGAGGACGCTGCGTGAAACGCTCTGTCGCCACGATATCTTTCAATGACAATGTCTCATGAAGCTTTACCGGAGGAAGCAGGCCGTTTTCCTGTTCTTTCTCCGTATCGTCGTCATTGCTCTCCATATAAACCTGAAGGAAGCCTTCGAAACTGATCACTTCGCCGACAGCGACAAAACGTTCCGTCTGTCCGCTGATACCGACCGAAATAGTCGTACGTTCCAATTCGGCATCCGCCATCTGGCAAGCGATCGTACGTTTACGGATCAGTTCATACAACTTCTTTTCCTGCGAAGAACTCCCTGCCTCCACATTACTGATATAAGTCGGGCGAATCGCTTCGTGTGCTTCCTGCGCCCCTTTGCTCTTGGTATGATATTGGCGGAACTTATAATATTTCTCACCGTATGTTTCGAAGATAGCCTCTTTCGCCGTACCTAATGCCAGATCGCTCAAGTTCACGGAGTCGGTACGCATATAAGTGATCAGTCCGGATTCATATAAACGCTGTGCGATCATCATCGTCTGCGACACGGAGTATCCTAACTTACGAGCCGCTTCCTGCTGCAAAGTGGAAGTCGTAAAAGGAGGCGCCGGCGATTTCTTTACCGGTTTCGTCGTGATATCGTCAATCGTAAACGAAGCATTCTTACAGGATTCCAAAAAGGCTTCCACCTCTTTCTTGTCTTTCAGGCGGCGGTTCAATTCGGCTTTCAACACCGTTGTGCCGTCAGGCAGGATAAAGTTTGCAATCACACGGAAAGCCGCCTCGCTTACAAATTCATTGATCTCCCGCTCCCGTTCCACAATCAGGCGCACAGCCACCGACTGCACACGTCCGGCCGATAATGCGGGTTTTACCTTACGCCACAAAATCGGCGAAAGTTCGAATCCCACGATACGGTCCAACACACGACGTGCCTGTTGGGCGTTCACCAAGTTAATATTGATATCGCGTGGTGTTTCAATAGCATGCAGAATGGCATTCTTGGTAATTTCATGAAAGACGATACGTTTGGTATTTTCAGGTTTCAGGCCCATCACTTCATACAGGGGCCAGGATATAGCCTCTCCCTCACGGTCCGCATCGGAAGCGAGCCATACCTGTTCGGCAGACTTGGCTTCGGATTTCAGTTCGCTGACCAGCTTCTTCTTGTCGGCCGGTATCACGTACTGCGGAGCATAGTCGTGCTCGATGTCAATACTAAACTCTTTCGTCTTCAGATCGCGGATATGACCATAGCTCGACATAACCTTATAATCTTTTCCGAGGAACTTTTCAATGGTTTTTGCCTTAGCGGGTGACTCCACTATTACCAGATTCTTTTGCATAATAACGTCTTATCTTTTTGAAATCGGGTGCAAACTTACACAAAATCCATGATTTATGGTTTATCATTTATGATTTATGATTTAAATTTGCACTTTATCTGCCCAAATCGGCATCTATAATTCATAAATTACAAATCATAAATCTCGAAATGGAAACTATTAAACAACTCATTACCGACGGTAAAACAGACGAAGCTATCCGTTTGTTGGACGAATACATAGAAAAAAACACATCTTCTGATGAAGCGTATTACTTACGTGGCAATGCCTACCGTAAAAAAGGGGATATCCGGCAGGCCCTGAACAACTATCTTACGGCGATGGAGCTGAACTCCGACAGTCCCGCACAAATTGCCCACGATCAACTGATTTCAATCATGAACTTCTACAACAAGGACATGTTCAACCAATAAGAAAGGCCGCATCTATCACAGACACAGCCTTTCGATGTTAAATCAAAACTATTATGAATAATAAAAATTTACTTCAATAAAGAGCAGGGACAAAGATTGTCTTTCTCAATATCCTTGAAATAGTTGTATGTACCGACTTTCAGTTCTGCACAAGCAGCCTCGTCGGCAACGATAATACCCTTCGGGTGCATCTGCAAAGCCGTGATAGTCCACATCTGGTTTACCGCACCTTCAACAGCCTGCTGCAAAGCACGGGCTTTGTTATGACCGTTCACCATAATCAGCACCTCTTTTGCATCCAATACCGTAGCAACGCCGACCGTAACGGAAGTCTTCGGAACTTTGTTGACATCGTTATCGAAGAAACGGGAATTGGCGATGATCGTATCGGTTGTCAAAGACTTGACACGGGTACGGGAAGACAAAGAAGAACCCGGCTCGTTGAAAGCGATATGCCCGTCAGGACCGATACCGCCCAGGAACAGGTCCACACCACCGGCAGCTTTCATCTTTGCTTCGTAAGCGGTGCATTCGGCTTCCAGATCTTCTGCGTTTCCATTCAGGATGTTCACATTCTCAGGCTTAATGTCGATATGGCTGAAAAAGTTGTTCCACATGAAAGAATGATAGCTTTCAGGATGGTCTTTCGGTAAACCTACATATTCGTCCATATTGAAAGTTATGATATTCTGGAAAGAGATTACCCCCTGTTTGTTCAGTTCGATCAGATTCTTGTACATGCCCAAGGGAGAAGAGCCTGTAGGCAAGCCCAATACAAATGGTTTCTCTGCCGTAGGATTCGCCTTCTTAATTTTGGCGGCCACATAATTAGCAGCCCACTTTGAAAGTTGCTCGTAATTAGGTTCAATAATTAGTCTCATACGCTTTTTTTAATTTAGTTCTTTCGTTCCTAAAAGTAATACCTTTATTCTTTCTGACCAAGAATTTTCCATTTTCAATTCTCAGTTTTCAATTTCTTGGCCATTTCTTCTCCCAAAGCCCAGCATTCTTCATACTTGTCGGCTTTCAGAGCTTGTTTCTGTTCCACCGGAACACCCACAACTTCCCATTTCATCTTCTCGCCGAATGCCGCCAAGTTTTTCACCGCAGCTCCCGCCCAAGTGAAAGAGCCGAAATAGCCGTAGAGACGATGCTTCACTTCGCGCGTTTCGATCTTATCCAGAATCGATTCGATTTCAGGGAACAGACGGTTACTGTAAGTCGGGCTACCGATAATCAAGCCCTTATACTTGAAAATATCTTTCAAGACATAAGATGCAGGGCTCTTGCTCACATTGTGCATGACGATATTCTTCACCCCGTTCGCGGCCAAAGAAGCGGCAATCGCTTCTGCCATCTGTTCGGTATTGCCATACATGCTGCCGTACACGATCGTCACACCTTCTTCACCTTCATAACGGCTCATACGGTCATAAATATCGATCGCTTTTGCTGCATATTCACGCCACACCGGACCGTGAGTCGAACAGATCGTCCGGATATCCAAAGCCGACAACTTCTGCAAAGCACGCTGTACAGGATTTCCATATTTACCGACAATATTGGAATAATAACGGAGCATTTCCTCCCAATAATGTTCCACATTCATTTCAGAGTCGATCACACCGCCATCCAACGTTCCGTAAGTACCGAAGGCATCGGCAGAGAACAGGATTTTGTCAGTCGAATCGTAAGTGACCATCACTTCCGGCCAGTGCACCATCGGAGCCATATAGAAAGACAGTTGGTGACGGCCCACACTCAGGGTGTCTCCTTCCTTCACTTCATACAATCCCGTCGAAATACCGTGATACCCATTCAACATGCCGAAAGTCTGCTTGTTTCCGACAATCTGGACATCCGGATACTGCTGGCGCAACAAACGGATACTGCCCGCATGATCCGGCTCCATATGGTTCACGATAAAAAAATCCAAAGGAAGCCCGCCGAGAGCATCCGCTATTTTTTTCAGGAAAATATCGGAATAACACACATCCACCGTATCGACCAGGACCGTTTTCTCGTCCACGATCAGATAGGAATTATAAGATACACCATAAGGCAAAGGCCACATATTCTCAAAAAGAGCTTTTTGCCGGTCGTTTACCCCTACATAGTAAACTTTATCTGCTATTTCTTTTAACTTATACACTTTGAAAATTAAAAATTAAAAGTTGAAAATCAAAAATCAAATCTTCTTCATTCCTTTTCCAAGCCGCATGGCACGCCATACGAAGTAGATACCGGCCAAAACGAACGGAATACTGAGCCATTGCCCCATATTCAGCATCATATCAGCCTCGAACTCTTCCTGATCGTTTTTCAAAAACTCAATGAAGAAGCGCGAACCGAATACGCAAATCATAAATACACCGAAGATAAGCCCCTCCTTCTTCCAGGCATCTTTTTTGAAGTAGAGCCACATACAAATAACGAAAGTCACCAAATAGCTGGCGGCTTCATAAAGTTGTGTAGGATGACTGGGAGCGGTAAAAACGGGAGCTGCTCCTCTTTTCCAAGCATGCAGGTTTTCAATAAAACGAAACCCCCAGGGCAGATCTGTCGGATGTCCGTATATTTCATGATTCATCAGGTTTCCCAATCGGATCATAGCAGCCACAAGGCCGGTAGGGACCACCAGTTTGTCGAATGTCCAAAGCATGCTCCGATGGCTAACCCGCTTAGAATAAAAATAGATGGCGATGATTATACCCAACGTTCCCCCATGACTGGCAAGTCCACCCTCCCAAACCTTCAGAATTTCGAGCGGATTCGCCAGATAATAATCCGGTGCATAAAACAGACAATGCCCCAAACGGGCACCGATAACTGTTCCCAACATCGTATAAATCAGCAGGGAATCGATCCATGCCGGATTGAGTTTCTCTCTTTTCCACATCTTTTCCACGATCTTGTAACCGATCAGGAAACCGATGGCAAACGCCAGTCCGTACCAGCGTATCTCACGCGAACCGATGGAAAAGATGGCGGGGTCAGCCGTCCAGGTAATAAAATCAAGCATAATTATTACATCAATTGATAATTGACAATGGACAACTGGCAATTTAAGAGAATGAGGCTCCTTCCCTAACTGTCAATTATCCACTGTCAATTCATTTAAACCAATTTTTTTATTAAGTCTTCTCTTTCGCCATAAAGCATATCGATCACCGGCAATTCGATCATCGTGTAGGCACCTGGCTGCTGTTTGAAACTTGCACGGGCAACACAAACCAATATCTGGGCAGTAAGAGCCGGGTTGTTGATCTTCATGTCGAATTCGATCAACTGGTTCTGCGTTTTACCGGAAACACCTTTACGAACAAGATTCACGCCATGTCCCATATCTTTCAGGTCGTCCACGCAGTCAACCTGGATCACATGCGTTTCGTCGTGCACAAAATAGTCGTCCGCCTTGATGGCAGCAGCTACTTTCTCAAAATCATATCCTTCTTCCACTTCGATATAAACCATACGACGATGAACGCCTGTACCCATCGGGATTGTCATGGACAAAGCCGCCTTTACACCTTCGATGGCTTTCACGGCAACGGTATGTCCCATGCTCATGCCCGGTCCGAAATTCGTATATGTAATTCCTTTCGGAACGATCGCCTGCAACAAAGCACGAACGATTGAGTCGCTTCCCGGATCCCATCCGGCAGAGATGACAGCAACGGTATTATGAGCTTTCGCTACAGCATCAAGCGAACGGCGCAGATCGACAATACCTCCGTGGATATCGAAACTATCCACCGTATTGATGCCTAAAGAAAGTATTTCTTTGGCGTAAGTCTCTACGCTACGTGTCGGAGTTGCCAGAACAGCTACATCCACTTTATCCAACTTCGTGATAGTATCAGTGACGGCATATCCTTTCAATTCATCCGGAATATCATTCGGATTACGACGTACAACACCTGCTACTTCAAAATCGGGAGCAGCTTCCAGGGCCTCCAATACATACTTTCCAATATTGCCATATCCAACAATGGCAGCTCTAATCTTCTTCATACTTTAGTTTTTACTTTTTCTTCAGCCACAAAAGTAGTTATAATTAGGGGATTGACAAGAGAGGGGTATGTTGTTTTTGTTTAAAATGAAAAGAGGTTCCCTCATCCTATATCATATAGGATGTTTTTACTATCTTGCTCTCTGAAACAAAAAAAGGAAAATGACGAACAGCAAACTCATATACATCGAAGACGATCAGATCTTAGGGAATTTGATTACACAAGCCTTGGTTGGAAACGATTCGAGCGAAGAAAGCCTGAACAATGTCATCTCGCAATTCCGCAAAAAATTCCGGTCAGACGAACACATTCATATCAGTACACATCCCTGTATTGGATACCAATTGGATTCCTGACGGACAACCCAACCGGGAGAAACCGAACCCGATTCAGCCTCTCCCGGCCAACAATTTTTATATAATTCATCATTCGCCAAACACCATTCGGGACATAGGTTCAACAAGTTGATACATATATTTCCCCATGAAAGCTAATGAAAGAAACATTGTAACAGTTATCACAAAAAAGAGTATTGCCCAAATAACTGAAAGACAAAAACTACCGCGAATAAGAAGCTTCCTCTCTTCAACAACAAATTTTCCTCTTCCATTTTTTGAATAAATCCAATAAAACAGCAACACTCCTAAAAAGCAAAATCAATCTATTCCATAAGCATGGATTTCAGCCAACGACGAATTACTTGCACGATAACTATCAGTAATTTTTATCTTAAAATAGCGTCCCTTTGTCGGTGTGATGCTGAAGATTTGCTCTTCGAGTACCTTCTGCGCTTCAAATGCACCGACTGCTGTCCAATTGAGCTTATCTGAACTGACAAAAAATTCACCACCCTTCACATCCCGGTAGCTATCATGCTGCCTTTCAGTCAAGCTGATGTTGGTCAAAGTTGTTTCCTTCTTCATATCCACAACGATTTCATGCGGAAGTGGAATCGATCCGCCACTCCATTGTGAATGCCAGAAAGTCGATAATTGCCCATCCAGCAAACATGTCGCCACACCGTTTCCGATACCTTCTCCGGTCCGTTCTTCCGTATTAGCTTGTATACTCCAGCCCGCACGATCCAACTTGATTCCGACAACCCGAACTACCAACGGGTAGACGGCGTTTTCAGCAATATTGAACAGCGAAACATTATCCAAACGAATAGGTAACATATATTCTCCCGGAGTCAATCCGTTGCCGTTGAGCGTCACCGCCAAATCGGTCGTGCTCGTCCCCGTAGGCAAGGTGACAACATCTTCGAATGAATAGTTCCCTTCCGGAAACAGCTTATAAGCTGTGCCGTTCTCTGCGTTATAAGCTGTAACATATCCGGGATCTACGACAAACTGACATTCTACATCCCAATTGTTGTCCGTATCCAAACCGAAACCGACTTCAACTGACTCCGTGTTGAATCCATATGTGTAAGACAATGGCTGAATGTCGGTATCCGTGAACCCCATAGCCGGGGTCAACACATCTGTTATCCGGATAAACAATTCACTTTTATCGGCATTGACCGAGTCCTTCTCGCTCGTCAGGTAAAGCGGAAGCACATAAGTCGCTTCCGGATTCGCCTCCATCGCCGCACCGATCAAATCTGTCGACAACGAAAGCGTAACGACTTTACTACGTTCCTCCGACGCAAAATCCAATCGATCGGTGTCCATCGAATAAGAACCTGAAGGGATTATCCGATAGTCCGTGCCATAAAGTACATCGACTTCCTCTTGCGAGTGAACGGCTATTTCCCCGCTTGCCGTCAATGACGGATCACTCCCCCCCTTATAAACGGAGAAAGCATAAGTATTAAGCTCTCCCGTATTGTAAAGAGTGAGCTCCTGCGTACCGGATTTATTAATATAAAGCACTTTGTGATATTCTTCCGGCACTAAGTTTTCCAATTCATATTTCGACTCGTCACAAGCTGTCAACAAAAGAACAGCCAGACATGCAATTCCTATATAATTCACTTTCATACAATTCGTTTTTTAGATTAATAACCAGGAGCTTGCACCAACTGAGGATCACTGTACAATTCACTATTCTTGATCGGAACCAAATACTGTCTGACGTTCCATTGGATCGGCTGGTCGATTGGCACGATTTGATTGAACTCCTCAAATGAAGGATTGACAGTCATTCCATTCAGCCCTTTAAATTCGGAGGGCTGCATTACTTGGTCGGCAATACGCCAGCGACGGACGTCATAATATCGGTGACCTTCGGCATGCAGTTCGATTGCCCGTTCATTACGGACCCATTCCATCAGTGACATGGTCGAAAGATCAGCTGTAGTCAACTTACGTACACCGGCCCGTTCCCGAATAACATTCAGGTTCTCTAACGCTTCATCTGTACGATCTAATGCTGCATAACATTCAGCCAAATTCAAATACAATTCCGCCATACGAATCAGAATGATCCGGAACTTGTCACCTGAAGTGGATCCGGAAGACAGATATACCCCGTTCGGCACGATGAATTTCTTATTCAAGAAACCGGTACCTGTTGCATTACGCGTATTAGAAAGTGAATAACCATTCGTATTGGAATTCTTCAAGTTCAGCCATAATGGGTTATTGTTGTTGATTAACGGCATATACTCACAACCGTCATAGGCAATCCACGCATAGTAACGCGGTTCACGACCAACATTAAACTTGACAATATCATTCTTAATTTCCTCGCTATCCAATTGATCTTTCGACAACTCCGGACTGGAAGCTCCCTCATAGTAACGTGTCAGCCACTCGCTTTGCAAATAGAAATCCGGATCTTTAGCAGGAGGAAGACCGTTTTCCGTATAGAAACGGTTTACAGCCGCCCAAGTAGGTGCAGTCCCATGATAGCCTCCGGCCCACGAACCGTCACTCTTTTTGACAAGTCGGTTCGGAAGCCGCGATTTCGAACGACCGCAACCAACATCATTCGCATCATTACCATCACCATACTGAGGATTGATAGCCCAAATAATTTCCTTATTACTAAACCCTTCATGCGCCGTAATCATATACTGGAGCATTCGAACTTGCTTTTTGAACAATTCATTTTCCTCCGTATCCTCTTCTTTCCCCGGAATGAATGGAAGCGGTACTTTATCAATAGCAGCCTTTGCTTCAGAAGCTTCAAGATCGAACAATTTATATCCGGCAGCTTCAGCAGCTGTTAACGCCTCCTTACAAGCCGTCAGAGCACGTTCCCACTTGGCAGGATCATATTTATTGCTAACCAACTCCATTCCATAGCCCGGTGTCTCATAATTTGTGTTCCGCCAGTTCGGATAAACAAATGAACCGTTCCAAAGAGGAGAAGCAGCATAGAGCAGCACACGAGCTTTCAAACTTTTGCAGATAGTGGCATCTGCACGGCTTAAATTTTCAGTTGTCTGTGTTGCCGGTAAAACTTCGGCTGCCGCATCTAATTTTCCGACAATCCAATCTACACAATAATCAAAATGCGAACGCCCCGGAATTTCGGACGGAAGGATGTTTTGATCTACCTTTGTTTCGATGATAGGACAAGGCCCATAGTTTTGCAATACTTTGAAATGATAATATGCTTCGAGAAACCAGCATTCGGCACGGTATTGTGCCTTCTCCTCCTCTGTCACACCTGCCGGGTTCAAACGATCCAACTGTTCCAAAAAGTAGTGGACATATCCGATGTAGTTATATAAATTCTCCCAGTCACCGATATCATCGGCCGCCGAAACGGTTCCGTACAACATTTTCTGCATATTCCAGTCCCAGTCTTTCGGCTCGACATATTCATCGGTGGCCAACGAAGCATCTCCATCACTTTCTCGCCAGAAGGTATATCGCGAAGTACCTGAGTAAGCGGTAAAAAGGAAACCTAAAGTTGCTGACTCGTCCTTCATTGTGTCATCAAAATCCGGCTGTGCCGGTGGTATGACATCCAAATAGCTGCAAGAAGGGAATGCCAGCAGACCGGCCGACAAGGCTATCTTGATATATTGTCTGATATTTTTTGTTAGTTTCATCTCGTTATTCTATTAGTTAATTAAACATTAGAAAGTAAATTGCACCCCCAGGTTAAAAGTCCGCTGCAACGGATAAGCGTTCCAAGCCAATTCCGGATCCCACAACTTGAAGGGACTGAATACGGCCAAGTTATCACCGCTGAAATAAACGCGGCACATCGGGAAGGTATAACCCAATTCCAACGTTTTGAAACGAAGGAAATTGCCGTTACGCATCCAATAAGAACTCGGTTGGATATTACCCGCGATGTCAGCATTTGAAGTTCCTAAACGCGGGTAGAGTGCATCCGGATTAGGATTGTCGACCGACCAATGGCTCTCGGCAATCCACGACATCAAATTGCGTGGTAAAGATTCCGACGGACCACCATCGCCACCGGAAGCCAAAAATGGAGCAAAGCCGGAATTGATCATAATTTTACGTTTGGCCGAACCATTGAAGAAGACTCCGAAGTCGAATTTCTTCCAACGAACGTTCAATCCTAACCCATATTGGATACGCGGCATATCACCGTAAGGCGAAAGCATTACCTTATCCTCGGATGTGATCGCACCATCACCATCGATATCGCGATATTTAATATCACCAGGCATCGGCTTCGAACCTAACTGTGTTTGATCAGGCCAATTATTTATCTCTTCTTGACTGCTGAAAAGCCCTTCTGCCACATAACCGGTCAATCGATTCAACGGTTTGTTAGTTTCCGTTTGCCATACATAGGGATAATTCGGTTCGTCAGAAAACTTGTATTCGTTTCGATTATAGGTGAAGTTACCACGGAAGTCGACTTGCCAGTCTTTTCCAAATTGTTTTTTCCAATTGACACTGACTTCGAAACCGGTATTCAACACTTCGCCGATATTGCTCCAAGGCGTACTGCCCCAATAACCGAGTAGCTTTCCGAAGCTGGCACGTTTCATCAAGATACGGTCGCGGTAGTCACGGAAATAATCGAATGTAATGTTCACTTGGTTAAAAAGCGAAGCGTCAAGTCCGATATCCAACTTTTTCACATGTTCCCATCCTGCATTTTGTACGGCAAGAATATTGAAACCATGCCCCTGACGATTTAACCATTGCCCGGGAAGTCCCGAATGCCAAGAGGCACCGCTCCCAATAGCTACTTGATTTTGGTAAAGAAAATGTTGTGCACCACTGTTGAACTGGTCACTACCAACCAAACCGTATGATCCCCTAATCTTGAAATAATCCACATAATCGGCAATCGGCTCCCAAAACTGCTCCCCGCTTAATACCCAACCGAGAGATGCGGCTGGGAAAAACTCAAAACGATCCTCCTTTGCCAACCGTTCGGAACCATTGTAACCGAAATTGAACTCTACCAAGTAGCGGTTGTCATAATCATAAGTGGCTCGTCCTGAATAACCCTGGTTGCGATTAGGCAAGACTCCATTACGATACTCTCTCATCATATACATGAACATGGCAGTCATATTATGCTTGCCAAACGAACGTTTCCAATCCAAACGGGCATCCAAATAGAATGTTTGATCGGCCTCTTTAGTGATGTCAGACTGGCTGATATAATCCGTACCAGTTTGCAAAAGTCGCAAAGCATAGGTATCATTTTCGGGATCGTAACTATCGGGCTGTACCTGATAGTAATAAGGAGATAGCGAACGGGTATAATAAGAGTTTGACCAATTTTTAAAGTTCACTAAAACCTTTGCGCTTAAACCTTTTGTGACAAATCCCAAGTCTTGCGAGATATCCAAAGAGGTATTCAGCGTATTGAAGTTGTCTTCCCTGAACGATCCCATCATGTATTGGTAAGGGTTTTCTCCGTAAGCCCCAGCTTTAATTTCGGCATTACCATAATAAATATGATCTTCTTCGCCAGGGAAATAAGCGGGGAAAGAGACAGGATTGGCATACATCACCTTTTTGTAGATATCAGTAGTCTTATTATTCGGTCCCTTTTGGCTACCGATTTGCGCCATCATACGAAGATTGACAGTCGTCGTATTCGTCAACTTATAACTGATGTTATTTTGAAAATTGTACTCCCAATGGTTAATGTTCGGATTGAAAGCTGAATTGTCCGCAGCATTGAGCAAACCTGTATCATGGTTTGCCTGCAAACTCATATAATAAGTAACACGCGACGCACCACCCGATACGTTCACATTAGCACGTTGATTATAATTTCCACTACGGAAAATCATGTCATACCAATCTACATTCGGATAGACATACGGATTGATACCACTTTCTGTCGCCGCAATGATCTCATCCGAATAACGTGGTGTAATTACTGTCGCGCTACGCGCCTGCTGCGCCTCGTTATAGGTGCGCATGAATGTCGGTCCATCAGCAAACTCCGGTGTATTCATCGGCTGGAAATAAGAAGCCTCGACCGACACGTTGACCGTTGCTTTTGTATTTTCCTTCCCATGTTTGGTTGTAACAAGCATGACGCCATTCGCACCACGGTTACCATAGATTGCCGTCGCCGAAGCATCCTTCAAAACCGAAAAACTTTCGATACTTTCTGCCGGAATACGGTTCAAGTCCCCAGACGATATTTCCACGCCATCCAACAAAATCAATGGAGTTGCCACACCACCAAACGTATTGATGCCACGGATATAGAACGCAGAAGTAGAACCCGGCTCACCACTGCTGTTCGTAGAAATGACACCAGCCAGTTTACCAGCCAGTGAGCTGGTCAATGAAGATGTCGGAGCTTTCAGCTGTATACCTTCCGTTGCCGTAATCGCACCGGTAATAGATACTTTCTTCTGAGTACCGGCACCAACGACAACGACTTCGTCCAAAACTTCATTATCCCCCTCCATCTTAACGTTCAAGATACCTAAGTCACCCACTTCGATCGTTTGTGTCTTATAACCGATATAAGAGATTTCGATTTCATCTTTACCTGTTACTTCAATGGAAAACTTTCCGTCAAGATCAGTCACCGTACCTTGAGTAGTACCTTTAATGATAACATTTACACCGATCAGTGTTTCACCGGTAGAGGCATCCGTAACAGTACCGACTAACGTACGTTTAACAGGCGACTTACTTTGTTGGATTTCAGGGACGGGCAATCTATCTCCCGCATCAGCAACGGCATCCGGAGGACAAGCCCCCAACAAACCAGTACAAAGCAATAAAGCAATTGCAGGTCTCCGCTTTTTTCTATTTGAGATTA
>OGKC01000318.1_pt1 | contig 15440 bp, 9 predicted proteins | sample 1572411 | NCBI WGS metagenome assembly OGKC01 (sample SAMEA2582157, study PRJEB24529) | metagenome
TCGTAAGCCTCGGCCTCGCGGATCGCCTTCAATGTCTGGGCTTGATCGGCACCCATAGCGATCTGAGCCACATATACGTAACCATAAGTAGTAGCCATCAAGCCAAGGTCTTTCTTACGTACCCTCTTACCGGAAGCGGCGAACTTAGCGATAGCGCCCACCGGAGTAGCCTTCGAGGACTGACCACCCGTGTTAGAGTAAACCTCCGTATCCAATACCAAGATATTTACGTTCTTGCCGGAAGCGATCACGTGATCCAAACCACCGTAACCGATATCGTAAGAAGCACCGTCACCACCGATAATCCATTGAGAACGTTTTACCAAGAAGTGAGACAATTCCTTGATCTGAGCGCAAACCGGACAACCCTCCTTGATGCCTTGCTCAACGAATGCCATGATTTGCGGAGCCAATTCCTTCGTCTTCTCGGCGTCGTTCTGGTTAGCGATCCAAGCGGCGGCTATTTCCTTGGCCTCAGCCGGAGCATGCTCGCCCACGGTGATCTGTTGCAACAAGCCTTCCAAACGTTTACGCATCTTCTCGTTCGCCAATTCCATACCCAAGCCGAACTCGCAGAAGTCCTCGAACAAAGAGTTTGCCCAAGCAGGACCTTGACCCTTCTCGTTCGTTGTATAAGGAGTGGAAGGTACAGAACCGGAGTAGATAGAAGAACATCCGGTAGCGTTAGCCACCATCTCGCGGTCACCGAACAACTGGGTGATCAACTTCACGTACGGAGTCTCGCCACAACCGGAGCAAGCGCCTGAGAATTCAAACAACGGAGTAGCGAACTGTGAGTTCTTCACGTTAGACTTGATGTCTACCAAGTTTTGCTTAGAAGAAACGTTAGCCACGCAGTAGTTCCAGTTATCGGCCTCAGCCAACTGGCCTTCCAGCGGAACCATAGACAAAGCCTTGTTGCCCTTGAATCCCGGACAGATATCGGCGCAGTTACCGCAACCCAGACAGTCGAGAACGTCTACCTGCATACGGAACTTCATACCCTTCATAGCGGCCGGAGCCTTCACGTCCAACATAGCGAAGCTAGCGCCCTTCTGCTCCTCATCGTTCAATACGAACGGACGGATAGAAGCGTGAGGACAAACGTAAGCGCATTGGTTACACTGGATACAGTTCGCCTCATTCCAAACCGGAACGAAAGCGGCCACGCCACGTTTCTCGTATTTAGCGGTTCCTTGCGCCCAAGTACCATCCTCGATGCCCTTGAACGCGGAAACCTTCAATAAGTCGCCATCCTGAGCGTTGATCGGACGAACTACCTCGTTGATGAAAGCGGGATCGTTGTTTACGACAGCCTCATCATCCGGAAGGTTAGCCCAAGCGGGATCAACCGTCAATTGGTTGTACTCGCCACCACGGTCTACAGCCGCGTAGTTCTTGTTAACCACGTCCTCGCCCTTCTTACCGTAAGACTTAACGATGAATTTCTTCATCTGCTCGATAGCCAAGTCTACAGGGATAACACCCGTGATACGGAAGAAAGCGGACTGGAGGATCGTATTGGTACGGTTACCTAAACCGATCTCCAAGGCGATCTGTGTAGCGTTGATATAATATACAGTGATATTCTTCTGAGCGAAGTAACGTTTTACCTTATTAGGCAAGTGCTTAGCCAACTCCTCAGCGCCCCAAACGGTATTCAACAAGAAGGTACCGTTCTCACGCAAACCACGAGTCACGTCGTACATGCGCAAATAAGCCTGAACGTGGCAAGCCACGAAGTTCGGGGTATTCACCAAATAAGTAGAACGGATCGGATGATCACCGAAACGCAGGTGAGAACAAGTGAAACCGCCGGATTTCTTAGAGTCGTAAGAGAAATAAGCCTGACAGTATTTATCCGTGTTATCACCGATAATCTTCACCGAGTTCTTGTTAGCGCCTACCGTACCGTCGGCACCCAAACCGTAGAACTTAGCCTCGAACATACCCTCACCGCCCAAGGCGATCTCTTCCTTCTGAGGCAGAGAAGTGAAAGTAACGTCATCCACGATACCGATCGTGAACTGGTTCTTCGGCATCGGCAACGCCAAGTTCTCGAATACGGACAGGATCTGAGCCGGAGTCGTATCCTTAGAACCCAGACCATAACGGCCACCTACGATCACCGGAGCATCCTCCTGACCATAGAAGCAGTCTTTTACGTCCAGATACAACGGCTCACCGTTAGCACCCGGCTCTTTCGTGCGATCCAATACGGCGATACGCTTAGCGGTCTTAGGCACGGCAGCCAAGAAATGCTTAGCGGAGAACGGACGATACAAGTGAACGGATACCAAACCTACCTTCTCGCCCTTAGCGATCAAGTGATCGATAGCCTCACGAGCGGCCTCCGTAACAGAACCCATGGCGATGATCACACGCTCAGCGTCCTCAGCTCCGTAATAATCGAACAAACCGTATTTACGGCCTGTGATCTTGGAAACCTCGTTCATATATTCCTCTACGATAGCGGGAACTGCCTCGTAGTACGTGTTGGAAGATTCTCTGTGTTGGAAGAAATGATCCGGGTTCTCGGCCATACCGCGAGCGACCGGTCTCTCCGGGTTCAAGGCACGGGCACGGAACTCGGCCAAGGCCTTCTGGTCGATAAGCGGAGCCAAGTCCTCATTCTCCAAAGCCTCGATCTTCTGGATCTCGTGAGAGGTACGGAAACCGTCGAAGAAGTTCACGAACGGAACACGGGATTTGATTGTAGCCAAGTGGGCAACACCTGCCAAATCCATCACTTCCTGTACAGAACCTTCGGCCAACATGGCGAAGCCTGTCTGACGGGCAGACATTACGTCTTGATGGTCACCGAAGATACACAACGCATGAGAAGCCAATGTACGAGCGGATACGTGGAAAACGCAAGGAAGCAATTCACCGGCGATCTTGTACATATTAGGGATCATAAGCAACAAACCTTGAGAAGCAGTGTAGGTTGTTGTCAAGGCACCCGCTTGCAATGAACCGTGAACAGCACCTGCGGCACCACCCTCTGATTGCATTTCCTGTACCATTACAGTCTCGCCGAAAATATTCTTACGTCCGGCTGCAGCCCATTCATCTACATATTCAGCCATTGTAGACGACGGAGTGATGGGGTAAATCGCAGCCACCTCGCTGAACATATACGAGATATGAGCAGCGGCCTGATTACCATCACAGGTTAAAAATTTCTTCTGTTTTGTCATAGACCTATAAAACTATTAGTATTAAAAAATATCCTTACTCAATATAGAAAACCGAACAACCAAAGCGGGATCATGTTCCCCTCCCCGATCTCGGTCTTATCAACAGCATAATACATATCCGGATTGTTCTTCACTTTCATGCTTTCCTCGATCCGGAAATTATACATCGTATTCACCAGAAAGTGGGCGTTCTTGTTTCCTTCATTCAGCTTATTGTCTTTCAGTAGTTGGTTATAAAAGAACGACTCACGCACCGCCCCGGCATTTACCTCCATCGGACGGATGGGGTACATCAGGTTCGAGTTATACATATATACCTTGGAGGGCTTCTTCGGAAAGGATTCGCCCACCGGATACAGCATATTCATCAAACGAGCATCTGTCAAATACTTGATATAGTTCATCACGGTGGCCCGGGATGTCTCGATATCCTTGCTCAACTGACTCACGTTTGGGGTACAAGGAGCGCTCGTAGCCAATAAGTAGAGTAGTTTGCGTAGCTTTGGTAGGTAGCTTTGTTCGATTTGTTTTATGTATAACACGTCCACCTCTAGCATCATGTTCATGGTCTTCAGCAGATTCTCGGAGAAGTTGCGCTTTTCCAAGAAGAACGGATAGAAACCATGATGGAGATAATCTTGGAAATAAGCCATCGGCCTTACGACCGAGCAAATACGTTTGGCGATTTCCTGATGATTCTCTACTACCTCATCGAACGTGTACGCGGAAAACTGGTTCCCCGACATCAAGTTCAAGAACTCACGGAACGAGAACCCCCTGAGGTTATACGATACCACCTTGCCGGACAAGTCCGGGTTCTCCTCTTTCAGACGCATCACCGACGAGCCGGAGAAAACGATCTTCAAGTCCTCGAAATTATCATAGCAATACCGCAACTCTCTCGACCAGTTGGAATACTTAAACACTTGGTCTATCAACAACACCTTTCCGCCTTTAGCCCGAAACTCGGCGGCGAAATCAACGAGTGTGCGTTCCGTAAAATAGAAATGATTTAAATTAATGTATAAGCATTCCTTATTATCGGCACCAAAATATTCACGGGCATAGTCTAACAAGAAAGTGGTCTTTCCGACTCCTCGCGAACCTTTAATACCGATCAACCGATCCTCCCAATTGATCTCATCCATCAATCCCCTTCGTACCGGAGAATACAGATGCTCTACCAGATATTTATGTGTTTTAAAGAATGCTTCCACCTACATAATTGGTAATTGAAAATTTGGAATTACCGATGCAAAGATAAACATCTTTTCTCATTTGCAATGCAGAGATTGCAATTTTATTGCAAAAAGTAAAGTTCAAACTAACAATTGCCTATCAACGTATTCTGTCTCGTAAAGACGGAGCGCACTCCAGTCCTTACGAAACAAAAGATATTATTCAATGATCGAGATCCATCCGTAAGTATCCGGCTCGTCGCCATACTGGATGGCACGTAACTTATGATATAGTTTCTCGCAAACAGGACCCGGTTTGCCATCTTTGGCGATAACAAAAGATTTGTTCTCGTCCAAATCGTCGATTTGCGAGATCGGGGCGATAACCGCGGCGGTACCACACTCGGCAGCCTCGTCGAATGTAGCGATCTCCTCGAAAGGAACCGGACGACGCTCTACCGTCAAGCCCATATCCTCGGCCAATTGCTGCAAGCTCTTGTTCGTGATCGAAGGCAAGATCGAGTGGGATTGCGGAGTGATATAGCTATTGCCACGGATTCCGAAGAAGTTAGCCGGACCGCACTCATCCAGATATTTCTTCTCTTTCGGATCCAGATACAATACGGCGGCGTATCCCTTGGAATGAGCGATCTCGCCGGCTACCAAGCTAGCGGCATAATTACCACCGACCTTGATCGTACCTGTCCCGTTAGGAGCCGCACGGTCGTACTCACGAAGTACGCATACCTTCGAGGGCTGGAATCCACCCTTGAAATACGGACCTACCGGAGTGACAAATATCATAAACATATATTCGGGAGCCGGCTTCACACCCACCTGGGCACCCAAACCGATCATCAACGGACGGATATATAAAGCAGCCCCGCTTTCATAAGGGGGAACAAAACGTTCGTTCAGTTTTACGACCTTACGGATAGCTTCCTCGAACTTCTCAACGGGCAACTCGGCCATTTTGATACCGCGGCTGGAAGATTGCATGCGTTTGCCGTTCTCATCCATACGGAACACACGGATCTTGCCGTCTCTCCCTTTGAACGCCTTCAATCCTTCAAACGACTCCTGTCCATAATGCAAACATGTAGCAGCCATATGAATATTGATGATCTCGGAAGAACTAACTTCGAGCTCGCCCCATTTACCATCCCGATAGTAACACCGTACATTATAGTCTGTCTTCATATAACCGAATGACAGATCAGACCAATTAATATTTTCCATATCTTATCGTAATTAGATTATTGACAGGCAAAGGTATTAATAAAAAATGAAAAACGGCAACCGTTACTCATTTAATCCTCGCAGGAAAATAATCCCGCAAATTGTCGCAATGCGTACAGGCAAATTCGGCTACACTCTTATTGTACACCTTGCCTCAAATCTCATTGGTCCAAATCGAAACTACTGCTGCATCTAATTCGATTTTATACCCCATTTAATTCAAATTACACGCAAGGGTAATATTTTTTAACAGATATAAGATTCCTACACCTCACTATCAATCAAGATTTTAACCCAAAATCACATTTTAAAGAGAGATATTGTCTATTTTAACACTCATTTACCCCTTCAAAAACGGCAAAAATAACAAGAACGATAGATGCAAATTGCAGATTATATCGTATCTTTGTGAAGAAGCAACAAAAAGACATGATGGAAACTCAGCAACGAAACACGGAATATCGACACGTGGAAAATTCAAACAACATAAACAATCAACATATTGGGCAGACAAACATAACTGTTTTTTATGTACATTTGTCCACCCAAATAAATAAATAACATGAAAGTAATCGATCTGATCAATAGCAGCAAGAGTACTGCTTTCTCATTTGAAATACTTCCTCCGTTGAAAGGAAACAGCATACAGAAAGTATATAATGTCATAGACAAACTGATCGAGTTCGATCCTAAATACATTAATATAACATCCCATCACAGCGAATATATCTACAAGACTTTGCCAGATGGTAGCTTTCAGAAAGTCAACATCCGCAAACGTCCCGGATCGGTCGCCATCGCTTCGGCTATCCAGAATAAATATGGCATAACGGCTGTTCCTCATATTATATGCAAGGGATTTACAAAAGATGAAACGGAATATGCATTGATCGACCTGAACTTTTTAGGTGTTTATGACCTGTTGTTGCTCCGTGGAGATGTAAAAACACTGGAAGCCGGACAAAAAACGGACATATACCACGAACATGCAACCGACCTCCAGCAGCAAGTGAACGACTTCAACAAAGGGATCGCCATCGACGGATCTGTTTTCGAAGCCAATGAAACACCGTTCTCTTACGGAATGGCTTGCTATCCGGAAAAGCATGAAGAAGCCCCCAATATGGAATCGGATATTTTCTATCTGAAAGAGAAAGTAAAGAACGGGGCGGACTACTTGGTGACACAGATGTTTTTCGACAATGAAAAATATTACGCATTCGTAGACCGATGCCGGGCGGAAGGCATTACGGTCCCCATCATTCCGGGTATCAAGCCGATCGTATTCAAGAACCAGCTCACCGTGCTGCCTAAGATATTCCGTTCGGACATTCCCGAACCGTTTGCAACAGAACTTCGTAAATGCAAAACGGATGATGAAGCGAAAGCCGTCGGTGTCGAATGGTGCATCCAGCAATGCAAAGACTTGATTGCACACGGCGTTCCGAGCCTACATTTCTATACGATGATGGCATCGGATAGCGTCTATAAGGTGGCAAAAGAGGTGTATTGAAAGCACGAAACTACATTTCCATGCCTATGAAACGATGTTTTCATGCCGAAGGAACTATATTTTCAAGCAATCGTAATCTCCCCGATCAGCGAACAATTCAGATGTTCCTTTACTTCGTCCGGCGTCATACCATGCCCGAACAGGAACATCAACTTGGCAACCGCACATTCGGTCGTGCTGTCGTAACCGCTCACCACGCCGGCCTGCAACAATTTGCGACCGGTTTCATAGCGGTGCATTTCCACGCTCCCGGCAAGGCATTGGGTGACATTGACAATGACGATCCCCCGTTCGACCGCATCCTTCAACATCTCCAGCAACCAGTCATATCCGGGCGCATTCCCGCTACCGAATGTTTCCATCACGACGCCTTTCAAGCCGGGAATATTCAAGATGCTTTCCACAACCTGCGGAGAAATTCCAGGAAATATTTTCAAGATTGCAATATTCCGGTCCAACAAGTAATGAGGTTTCAGCGGTTTCCGGGATACCGGATGGTAAACCTGGGAGACATCATACTTAATCGAAATACCGGCATGTGCCAACGGAGGATAATTATAGGAACGGAACGCATTGAAATTATCCGCATTCGTCTTGCTGGTACGGTTTCCGCGCAGCAGGTCGTTCTCAAAGAAAATACAGACTTCAGGAACCAGCGGCATATCGTTTTCACGGGCGGCGGCAATCTCTATCGCCGTAATCAGGTTTTCCTTTCCATCCGTACGAAGCATACCGATCGGAAGCTGTGAACCGGTCAGAACCACGGGCTTACTCAGATTTTCCAGCATAAAGCTCAAAGCGGAAGCGGTAAAGGCCATCGTATCGGTCCCATGCAGAACGACAAAGCCATCGTAATCATGATAATGTTCCGCAATGACATGCACGATTTTCATCCATGAATCCGGTCCCATCTCCGATGAATCCATCGGTGGATCAAATTGAATAGACGATATTTTATATCCGAGATTTTTCAGTTCGGGTACATGCTCCTCCAAATGTTCAAAATTAAAGGCCTCCAAAGAGCCCGTCTCAGGATTTTCTATCATTCCGATAGTACCTCCCGTATATATAATCAGAATAGAAGCGTCATCTTTGCATACATTCATAATACAATCCGTATTTATGTAATTTTCTTTTTTACAATGCAAAGATAATACTATCATTTTGAAATCAAATACCGAAACAAAACAATTAAAACATATTCAAAACTATCTTCACAAGAATAATCATAAGAAAAAATATTACATTTTGTCAACTGCAAAAAAAACACAAATCACCGTCTCAGTTTTTATCGATCAGGCAATAGAAGTAAGCAATACACCAAAAACATACAACAAAATGAAAAAAGTTTGTTATCGGATAGGGGTTTTTCCAAGCATCTTAGTCTTATCGACGAAATAATAAATTTTACGAAGATGAAATACATACTGTTTATCGCAATGGATTTAGCCTTATATCCTTTTTTGCTTGTGCTTTTTATTGGTAAATGCATTAAAGAGAAAATACAGATCGCACATTAAGATGAGGTTTCTTATTTCCTCGATTATTCGTACCTTTGCTCTATCAACTCAATAAGGAGCAACATGTACTTCAAGGATATTATCGGTCAGGAAGAAATAAAAAAACGGCTTATACATTCGGCACAGACAGGTGTCGTCCCGCATGCCCAGCTATTCACGGAACAGGGGGGTGCAGGCGCCTTTCCTCTCACACTGGCTTACGCACGTTATCTGAACTGTACGAACCGGACGGAAACGGATTCATGCGGGCATTGTCCGTCATGCCTGAAGTATAACGAGTTGGCCCACCCGGACCTTCATTTCGTGTTCCCGATCGTTTCCAAGAAGGATAAGAAAAAAGATGTCTGCGACGATTACCTCACCGAATGGAGAGGTTTCCTGAAAGACCGTCCCTATTTCGATATAGACGGCTGGCTGGATTATATCGATGCCGGCAACTCACAAGCTCTGATCTACTCGAAAGAGAGCGACGAGATTATCCGGAAACTGAGCCTTAAGATATACGAAGCGACTTACCGCATCCTGTTGGTATGGCTACCGGAAAAACTCCACCCGACCTGTGCCAACAAACTCCTGAAGATCATTGAGGAACCTCCCCGGAACACGGTGATCCTGATGGTATCGGAACTTCCCGACCTGGTTTTAGGAACCATCCTGTCCCGTGCGCAACGTATCAACGTACGTGGCATTCATCCGGAAGATATCGCCGCCTCCATGATTTCCCGGTTCAACCTGACTCCCGAAGATGCCAAGCATGTCGCCCATCTGGCAAACGGCAGTTACCTGAAAGCGGTCGAGGCAATCAGCCTGGGGGAAGAGAACAAGTTCTACCTGGAACAATTCAAAGGCATGATGCGCAACTCCTGGGCGCGTAATGTCAGAGGCATGAAAGACATGGCAGACGTGTTGGCAAGTATCGGGCGTGAACGGCAGAAGAACTTTCTTTCTTATTGCCAGCATCTGATACGCGAGAACTTCATGTACCGGTTCCAGTCGCCGGAACTCAATTATATGAATACGGACGAAGCTGGATTTGCCGTGAAGTTCGCTCCTTTCATCAATGAACGGAATGTGATCGACATCATGGACGAGTTGGCAAAAGCGGAACGGCATGTGACGCAAAATGTGAACGCAAAGATGGTCTTTTTCGATCTTTCCCTACGGCTTACCGTATTGATAAAACGGTAATTCCAGATAAGTTGTCACAGTTTTTTATTCTGCCAGTTTCCTTTCCAGAGATAGAAGAAAGCGGACAGGATCATCAAATCGTAGACATGCTCCGTTGTCCAGCAGACCGCCACATCCGCATGCATCCGGATACCGACCCACAGTGCATAGAGAACATAGACAAAGATACTTGCCATATCAATCAGCAATGCCGTCTGCGTATTTCCCGTTCCCGACACACTGAAAAAGAAGATAAAGGCCGGAACCGCAATTAGATAAGAGGAAAGCATCACCCAAAGGGATGATACAGAACCGGCAATCAGATCCAGATTATCCGTGTAAATGCGCAATACCAGTTCCGGGAATAGGGCAATCAGAATACCGAGCGGCAAAACGAAGTAATAGCAAATCCGTATCATACGCCCGCACAATCCCATCACCTGTTCCGGCTTTCCAGCACCAATCAGATTGCTGACCAGCGAACTGGAGGTCGAAGCAAAGGCATTGACAAACATAAACAGAAACGAAGAAATGCTTCGCACCACATTCGTAATCGCCAACGGCCGCTCTCCCTGATGCTCCATCACGACAAAGAACACGAACCAGCCTAAAAAAGCAATCCCGTGCTGAATCATAATCCAGATAGAAACACCCAATATCTGCCTCAACATCCGGAAATCTATACCCGAATACTCAAACAACCCGTATTTCTTATAATCGACTTTCTTCCACGTATAAAGAATGAAGAACAGCACCGAAACAGCTTCCGAGATCGATGAAGCGATCGCCGCTCCGGCAATCCCCAACGCCGGAAATCCGAACTTCCCGAATATCAGGACATAGTTCAGCATTACATTGGCTAACACCATCACGACCGAATTTATCGTCAGGATCTTTGTCTTTGTAATACCGACATAAAAAGCCCTGAACATAACGGCGACAAAGGAGAAGAAAAAGCCATAGACACGCCAGTCCACATACTTCATCGTAGCCTGGTAGACATCATCGGAACCGATCAGTTTGCGCAGAAAGAAAGGCGAATACAGATGTGAAGCCGTAAACAGCAACGAGGCAAGCAGCAACAGGAAAAACGTCCCCTGCAGGAAGACCAGCCCAATCCGTTTATATTCTTGTGCGCCGTTTCGCCGAGCTATCAATACCTGCGCGCCTATACTGAAACCGAAGCCAAGCATATAAATCACAAGGTAATAGACTCCCGCCAATGCCGACGCTCCCAACTCGACTTCTCCTCCCCGCCCCAAATAGGCCGTATCGGTCAACCCGATCATGTGTTCCATCAATAGACTCATCAAGACGGGGAATGTTATTTGCAGAATTTGTTTGTTCGTAAATTGCATATTGTCTGATAAAAAGGGGTGCAAAGATAATAATAAGAATGGATTGCACAATATAACCGGGAGACATTCGTTTTTATAAAAATGAACCGGTATGATGGTGCGTATAATTTATTAATGATATTCCTATGAAAGCGAAATTATTGCTGATATTCTCTCTGTCATTTTACCTTTTCAGTTGTAACGGACAGAATTCCCATATCCCGGCAGCTGTCACTTCGGCCGCTCCAGTCAAGATCAATCGTTTCGACAAGGAGCTTTTAAAGCTGGTCGAAACGAACGACTCCTCCATGCAAGCCAGGCTTGTTCGCGAATACCCGCAAATGCTCGACATATTGGGAAAAGGTATCCTAAACATGAAGTCTCCGGCAATGCCCGGCTTCTTCGACAAATTGGCCAACTACTATTCCGAACCGACTTTGAAGGGGTTATATACCGATGCTGTCCGTCAATATGACAATGTTTCTCAGATCGAGCAAGCTCTCGGTAACGGTTTCACATGGTTGAAGACCTGTTTTCCTTCGATGCAGATTCCGGCCATCTATATGCACGTTTCCGGCTTCAATCAAAATGTACTGGTCGGCGACAGCCTGTTGTCCATCTCGATAGATAAATATTTAAGCGAGGAATATCCGTTATACCAGGACTTCTTCTATGATTTCCAGCGCCGGTTAATGACGCCTGAGCATATCGTCCCCGATTACCTTGCCGGTTGGCTGATGTCCGAGTATCCGTTTGAAGGAAAAGAAAATGTACTGCTCGACCGGATGATCTATGAAGGCAAAATAAAATATCTGATCCATCAAGCATTTCCTGAACTGAAGCCTGAAGTACTCATGGGCTACACGGAAACTTCCTATAACTGGTGCAAAGAGAATGAATCCAACCTGTGGAAGGCTATCATAGAACGCAAGCATCTTTATACGCCAGACCTTATGACGACAAATAAATACTTCGATAACGTCCCCAGCATATTCCTGGCAAGCGACGCTCCCGGAAATCTCGGCAGTTGGCTCGGCTGGCAGATTATCGACAAATATATGCGAGAAACGAATTCGACCCCAGAAGCCTTGATGCAAAACAACGATAGCCAAGCTATCCTGACCGATTCGAAATACAAGCCATAAAGCCTACGGGGGATATAAAAAAGAAAACCGTCCTATTCTCGCGAACTGGACGGATAACCTAATCTAACTTAATTCTAATACCATGAAAAACACTATATCTTAATAACAGAACCGGTATCGAAAAGTTTAATAGAACGGTTTATTTTTATTTCTTTCACAAAATAATGATCATGCGAGATCAACAACACCGTTCCTCTATAACTCTTTATAGCCGCTGTTATTATTTCAACACTTTGTATATCCAGATTGTTCGTCGGTTCGTCTAAAATAAATACATCCGGCGCATTATTTCCGATCATAAGGCAGCAAAAGAGCAACCGGATCTTTTCACCTCCGCTCAAGCAAAAACACGGCTTGTCCCATGTCTCGTAAGGAAACAAATAACGGTTCAAAATGGATTTCAATTCATGTTCAGCCAAATGCGAGGCGTTAAAACGTTCCGTCTGCTCGAACACGGTCAATCCGGGATCAAGCACGGAACATTCCTGATCAATATAAAGATAACTGAAATCAGCCCGTGTAATCGTCCCGGCCGCCGGTTTCAGTTCCCCTAACAACAATTTGACCAGGGTCGTTTTTCCGCTCCCATTATTTCCTGTGATATGAATACGGTCGCCACTCCTGACCTGAATATTCAGAGGTGACTTCCATAGGCAGGAAGAAGTGTAACCGAAATTGATCTGATCCGCAGTGATCAGAATCTTGCCGGTGTGCAGATCGGAAGAATTGAAATTTGTCTGAAGTGCCCGCAAATCGGGAATCACATCCTGAAGGCTGGCAATCGAACTTTGCAGGGAAGCCATTTTCTCCTCATGGACATCATTCAGCCGGACTGTACTTTTCTCGGCTTTATCTTTCAGCGTATTGACTGCCATGCGTGAGATCCCTTTCTTGAAACTCGACTTATCACTGCGGACATTCGACTTATTCTTCCGTTCCATCACTTCACGCGCCGTTTTACGGGCCAAGCGTAGTTCTTTCTCCTTCTCACTCAACTGATTCTGCAAAGCTGTCAACGCCAACTCTTTCTGTTCTTTATAGAACTCATAATTGCCACCATAAAGTGTGACCTCACTTTTCTCAAGCTCACAAATGCAAGGCAGCAGGTTTAGCAACGTCCGGTCATGACTGACAATCAACAAGGTCGAACGTCCGCTCCGGATCATCTCATATAGCTTTTCCCGGCCGGAAACATCCAGATGATTCGTCGGTTCATCCATCAAAATAATTTCCGGTGCATGAACAAGGATACCAGAAAGGAACACTTTCGTCTTTTCTCCTCCGCTCAACGAGCACATCGGCTGGGACAGGTGCAGATGCTCCAGATTCCAAGAGGCAAGTGCAGAAAGACAACGTTCTTCCACATTCCAGTCGTCATTCAGACAGGTAAAGTTTTCTGCCGAGGCGTCACCTTCAAGAATGGCATGGAGCGCCTTTATCCGATCGTCCACCCGCAGAGCTTCCGCCACAGTCAGGTTGTCGAACTGTCCGAAATGTTGTGGAATATAATAAGGGCGTGAAGAACACACTACCTCCCCCGATGAAGGTTTCAGGTTCCCTTCAATGATACGCAACAAAGTCGATTTGCCCGTACCGTTATTCCCCACCAGCGCAAGACGCTGTCCTGTATTGACTATCAGGTTTATGTTTTGAAAAAGAGGTTCTTTGTCAGCATGAACATAGCATAGCTGATGTACGGATATACACATAGTTTTCTTTGAATTAAAAGATTATAAACTAAAAAAGATAAAATCACAAACGTGCCGAAGGATGGCACAGGATAAGGCCGGAATAAAGAATCGACAATCGAAAATGAACAATTGGCAATTACATCAGAAAGATATTTACGATATATAGAAACCGGCTTACTTGAATATTTTCATCGGAGTATTTATATAATTCGGTTACAAAGATAATCTTTTTACCAAGTATTATCACATAATTCATAAAATAGATTTGACCAGCTGTTTCAAAGCACCAGTGTTTATTCCACAAAACAACTATCTTTCTATAAATGGATAATACTTCTTTTCACATCCAGAAGATATCGAGTTCAAAACATACATGTTTTGAAACAAGGCCTTTTCCATTTACGACCGGAAGCCAATCAGTATGGCGGAAATAAAAAGGCTGTGTCGCAATTCTTGACACAGCCTTTTTATTCCCAAACGCCACAAAATGTTAATCGAACATATGTCTGAACTTATCGAAAATCTTCTCCTTGACAGATTTCTTCGGTTGGAAATTAGGAGAATTCTCCAAGCCGTTCATGATATCTTTCTCTGACGCAGACAACGTTTCCGGAATATAAACACTTACGTTTACAAGCAGGTCTCCCGTTCCATAACTGTTAACAGAGGGAAGCCCTTTGTTTCGCAAACGGAGTACTTTCCCCGGTTGAGTCCCTGGCTCGATTTTGACTTTAGCCTTACCATCGATGGTCGGAACTTCAACTGTGCCACCCAAAGCCGCTTGAGGCACACTCAGTAACAGGTTATACAGAATGTCGTTCTCGTCACGTATCAGTTCCGGATGCGGCTCTTCTTCGACCAAGATCAGCAAATCACCGTTAATACCTCCATGACGGGCCGCATTCCCCTTCCCACTCATGGAGAGCTGCATGCCTTCCGCCACACCGGCCGGGATATTGATCGTGATCACCTCGTCGTCGCGCACGATTCCTTCACCATTGCACTCGCTACATTTCTTGGTGATAATCTTCCCTTCGCCTCCACAGGTCGGACAGGTTGTCTGTGTCTGCATCTGTCCTAAGATCGTATTGGCCACACGGGTGACAACACCGCTGCCATGACAGGTTTCACAAGTCTTGGAACTGTGATCGTCCTCCGCACCGCTGCCATGACATTTGGAACAGGTCACATATTTCTTAACCTTGATCTTCTTTTCGACTCCGGTAGCGATCTCTTTCAGGTTCAACTTTACTTTCACACGCAAATCCGAACCACGATTTACCCGGCGACCGCCACGTGAACCGCCACCAAAACCACCAAAACCGCCAAAGCCACCAAAATGTCCGCCAAAGATGTCTCCAAACTGTGAGAAAATATCGTCCATAGACATTCCTCCGCCAAAGCCACCGCCCTGCGAAGCCCCTCCCACTCCGGCATGACCGAACTGGTC
>OGKC01000326.1_pt1 | contig 15055 bp, 12 predicted proteins | sample 1572411 | NCBI WGS metagenome assembly OGKC01 (sample SAMEA2582157, study PRJEB24529) | metagenome
AAAGGTATTATGGGAAGTTCTTATAGTGTCGGCAGTATGCACTATTCCAATACTTATGTTTCCAGTAGATGGCGAAAAGGAACTATCAAAGAATGGTATGCTGTTAAGGCGAATAATATATTTTATTTTTGTTAATTGTGTGGTACTTGGACTTGGCTGGCTGTTTGGCTGGTTTTATATAGAAAAGCCAGCAATGGTAGCTTTTATGGAATTTCTTATTATATTCGTGTATGTAACAGTAAATGCAGTTGTATATATAAGTGAAAATGCTGAGGCAAAAAATATGAATAAAAGACTGGAGGAGATAAAGAAAAAAACACGAGAATTGAAAAAATCGGACAAAAAGAATATTTGAAAATTTAAAGACAGTGGAAAAGTATAATAGACGGTATAGATAAGAGATACAAGTGCGTCAGATATTGAAGGTAATGTAGTAGATACACATATGTCAGATATTGAAGGTAACGCATTATATACACATATGTTAGATATTGAAGGTAATGCAGTAGATACACACATATGTCAGATATTGAAAGTAATGCAGTAGATACATATATGTTACATATTAAAGGTAAGGCAGGTGATACAAGTATGACAGATAATCTATGTAAAACAGATAATATGATTACATTAGATATTATAAAAATAGAACATCTAAATAAAAGCTTTGGCGATGTCAAGGCAGTTAATGACTTAAGCTTCAGAGTAAAGAAAGGTGAGCTGTTTGCATTTTTAGGTGTTAATGGTGCAGGTAAAAGTACAACAATTTCCATAATATGCGGTCAGCTTCGCAAAGATAGCGGTCGTGTCTGGATAAAAGATAAAGATGCAGACTGCGCAGGAAATGAAACTAAAAGAATGTTGGGCGTTGTGTTTCAGGAAAGTGTTCTTGATAAGCCGCTTACGGTCAGGGAAAATCTTAAAAGCAGGGCTGCTTTATATGGAATTACTGGAAAAGCATTAAAAAAAAGACTTAATGAACTTAAAGAGCTGCTTGACTTTGGCGATTACATAGATAGACCAGTTGGAAAGTTGTCAGGAGGACAGAGAAGAAGAATAGATATTGCGCGTGCATTGCTTCACAGACCAGAGATACTAATTCTTGATGAACCGACAACAGGACTTGACCCACAGACAAGACTTCTCATATGGAATGTTATTGAAAAACTTCGTATCAATGAGAAGATGACAGTATTTCTTACAACACATTATATGGAGGAGGCTGCCAATGCCAGCTATGTTGTTATTCTTGACAAAGGAAGAATTGTCGCAGAGGGAACACCGCTTGAGTTAAAGAACGAATATGTCAGGGATACGATATCGCTGTATGGCGTTACAGAGGATGAGGTTAAGTCACTTGGAAACGAATATAGAAAAATACGCGATGGTTATAGCATTCAGGTTAAGAATACTCTTGAAGCGACAAGACTTATTGTAGAACATCAGGAGATATTCCGTGATTATGAGGTTACAAAAGGTGGTATGGATGATGTATTTCTTGCCGTAACCGGAAAAATGCTGGGAGGTGGACAGTAATGAGAGAAGTAGCTGTGCTTGTAGACAGAAATCGTAAATTATTTTTTAAAGATAAGGGAATGTTATTTTCATCAATGATAACTCCTTTAATTCTTATAGTTTTATATGCTACATTTTTAGCAAAGGTTTATAAGGACTCTTACACTTCTGCATTTAATAATATGATTGAATTGTCAGATAAGATGATTAATGGGGCGGTGGCAGCACAGCTTTCCGCGGCACTTATTGCAGTGAGTTGTGTGACAGTTACATTTTGCGTTAATCTGACAATGGTACAGGACAGGGCAAATGGAACAAGGAGAGATTTTGATGTATCACCTGTCAGCAGGTCAAAGATATACATAGGATACTTCCTGTCAACAGTAGTGAATTCACTTATGGTCAACAGTTTTGCACTTGTATTATGTCTGCTTTATGTATTAAAAATGGGCTGGTATATGAGCTGTCTGGACGTGATTTTGGTTATTGTGGATATGGTTATTCTGGTGCTTTTTGGAAGTACACTTTCAAGCATTATAAGTTATCCGTTAAAGACACAGGGACAGTTATCTGCGGTAGGAACGATTGTAAGTGCAGGGTACGGCTTTATATGTGGTGCTTATATGCCTATTTCTAATTTTAGTGAAGGCTTACAGAAGGTGTTGTCATATCTTCCGGGTACATATGGTACATCATTAATTAAAAATCATATGTTAAATGGTGTATTTAAGGAAATGTCAGATATAGGTCTGCCAGAAGAAGTAATTACGTCCATAAGGGATACACTTGACTGCAATCCCGTATTCAGGGGACACGTTGTAAATGTATGGCAGATGGGAATTATTATGGCTGGAAGTATAGCTGTTTTTGGAATAGTGTATCTTATTCTAATAAAGGTCCGTAAGAATTAATTCCACTTGAAAAGCTGTATACATATGACAGGGAAGAACAGACGTGGAGATTTGAATAGCCAGCAATAAAATATTATTATGGTATTGCATTAAAATAGCGTGGCAGAGTATAGTATTAAGCATAATACATAAGGAGACAGATGTAATGGAGAACAGTTACAGGTATTTTAAGAATGACCAGTGTAAGTATTACCCTTGCCATAAGATAGAAGAAGGGCAGGATTTTAACTGCCTTTTTTGTTATTGTCCTATGAATTGTTATACTGATTGTCTGGGAACGCCGAATTATATAACAAGAGCAAGTGGAAAGCGTATCAAGGATTGTACCAATTGTACATTTCCGCATATTCCTGAGAATTATGATCATATAATACAATTTTTATCAAAGAAGATGAGATAAGGGATAAGAAATACGATGAAGAAAGCTATTTTAATTGTAAGTTTTGGAACAACTTATACAGATACAAGAACTAAGAATATTACAGCTATTAAGCAACAGGTAAGTATGCTTTATCCGGATACAATTGTAGAAGAGGCAGTATCAAGCACAATTGTAAGAAAGCATATGCAGGAGAAGGAACATATTAATGCGAAAAGTCCGATTGAGGCACTTATAAGCTTAAAAGAGCAGGACGTAACACAGGTTGTTGTATTTCCAACACACGTAATAGACGGAATTGAGAATAACCAGATGAAAAATGCAGTAGAGGAGTGCAGGCATTTATTTGATAAGATAGTTGTAGCTGATGCACTTTTGACAAATGCTGATGATTATACAGATGTTGCCAAGGCTTTGTGGGAGTCGTTAAAAGAGCTTACTGGTAATTCAGTATTGATATTTATGGGACACGGAACAGAGCATATGGCTGACAGCAGTTACAGGGTAATGGAACAGGCATTAAGGGCATATGCCGGAAAGCCTGTCTATATTGCTACAGTCGAGGGAAAGAGAACAATTCAAGATGTAATTAACGATATGAGGGAAGAAGGAATTGTCAATACTGGCGTTTTTCTTGCACCGCTTATGTTAGTTGCAGGTGACCACGCTAATAATGATATGGCAGGAGATGATGAGTCATTTGCCACTATATTAAAAGCTAATGGATACACACCACAATGTGTTATAAAGGGTATAGGTGAATATCCAGCAGTACGTCAGGTGTATTTATCACATTTGCAAAAGGCAGTTAAAGCATTAGAAAATGTATCAGATACAGATAATTTGCCTGATAAAAAGAGTGGAATATTATATGGCATTGGAGTGGGTACAGGCAATCCTAAGCAGATGACATTACAGGAACTGGAAGTGATTAAGTCGTGCGATTTAATAGTTATTCCAGCAGTATCCAAGGAAGAATGTTATGCGTACCGCATAGCAGAGCAGGCATGTAGTGAAATTTCCACGAAGCCAGTTTTGTGTATGCCGTTTCCTATGATTAAGGATGAGGGAAAGCTTGAAATCTCACATAATAAAATATATGAAGCGATTGAGGAATATCTGTATCAGGGTCAGAAGGTCGGGATGATTACAATAGGTGACCCAAGCATATATTCTACATATATGTATATGCATAAGCGTGCGATGGCTAATGGATGGAGGACTGAGATAATAAGCGGAGTTCCGTCATTTTGTGCTGTTGCGGCAAGGCTTGGCATATCTTTAGGTGAGAAGGGCGAAGAGATACATATTATTCCATCATCAGATAATATAGAGAATACATTTTCATATAACGGAACACTTATATATATGAAGTCAGGAAGAGGTCTTAAGCAGTTAGTTAAGGCACTGCGTGCACAACAGGAAGCAGGAGAAATGTATGAGATAAATGCAGTATCTAACTGTGGAATGGATAGTGAAAAAGTATATCACAGCCTTGAAGAACTTGAAAATGCTGATGTATATCTCACAACCGTTATAGTAAAAAGAAAAAAGAAAAACAATTGAAATTAATAATTGCATTTCTAGTAATAATATGAAATAATGAACGCTGGATAATATCCAGATGATAACGTAATAGTCACTGTAAGCGAAGTACGATAAGTATTTCAGGGAATCAGGTGTGAATCCTGAACAGTTCCGCTGCTGTATACAGGGAGGCGATATCCATTAATGCCACTGGAAGAAGCTTGATATTAATATAAGCTTATTCTGGGAAGGCGGATATTGCTTATGATCTGTGAGTCAGAAGACCGGCTTACAGGCAGAGTCATAATAGTCGTTGCGAGAACAACAGACTATTGTTTTTTATGCAATAGGAAATTTCGATAGAAATTCCAGATTGTTAAGACACATATGTGTCTGTTCCTTTTCTGCTGATAATAACGTAATCATCAAGCACTTCATAAGAAAAGAAAAGGAGAATGAAAATGAAGAAAAAGAGATTTCTGTCACTTCTGCTCACAATCGTAATGCTTGTGTCTACACTTGCAATGAGTGGATGTGGAACAGGAGAAAAGTCAGCTAATGGTAACTATGATGGAGAACTTGTGTATGACCATTCAATGGAATTAGAGTATGCAAAGCTTTTCTCTGTAGATTATTACAAGGGCGGTTATAAGCTTATTACAATAACTAACAGAGATGAAGATACAGCAATTGTATCTAAGCAGTCAAAGCTCTTACTTGTTCCAGAGGGAATGTCTACACCATCAGGAATTGATTCTGACACTGTAGTATTAAATGCACCTGTAACTAATATGCTCGTATCATCTACACCAGTTACATCGCTTATGAATGCGAGTAACTGTCTTTCAGGCATAAGCCAGGTTACTTATGATAAGAAATCATGGTATATAGATGCAGTTAAGCAGGCATTTGATGATGGCAAGCTTACTTATGTTGGCGATTACAAAGCCCCTGATTATGAAACAATAATAGCAGGTGCACCAACACTTGCAATATTCTCAACAATGCTCACAAGCGTTCCAGATGTAGCAGAGAAGTTAAAGGAATTAGGAATTAACTATATATTAGACCAGTCTACATATGAAGACCATCCATTAGGAAGAGTAGAATGGGCTAAGCTTTATGCAGCACTTTGTGATAAAGAAGAGTCTGCAACACAGATGTATAATGCACAGGCAGCATATGTAAATGCTCTTTCAAAGGCTGAAAATACAGGTAAGTCAGTTGCAGTATTCTACATTACATCTAAGGGCAAGCTTTATGTAAGAAATGCAGGAGATTATCTTGCACAGATGGTAAATATAGCAGGTGGTAATTATGTATTCTCTGACCTTAATACAGATAAGACAGGAACACAGGAGATGGGTATCGAAAGCTTTTATGAGAAAGCCAAAGATGCAGATTATGTAATCTATGTATGGAATCTTGGCGGTAAGCCATCAACACTTAGTGATTTCACAGGTTATAACAGTGTTCTTTCTGATTTAAAGGCTGTTAAAGATGGAAATGTATGGTGTACAACACCTGATTTCTTCCAGATTGCAGATACAATCGGAAGTATGATTAATGATATTAACCTTATGTTAAATGCTGATGCTGATACAACAGAGCTTACATATTTAAAGAAGTTAAAATAAAATGATGAGTGGGGTATACTCACTTAAAAAATCTATTTATAATTTTGCCAATTAATTAGGTGATTGCGAAACTCGTAAAAAGTTACAAATAACAATCAATTTTGCTGAGTTTCGCAAACGCTTATTGCTAATTAATATCAGAATGGAGAAAATATGCAGATAAAACAGATGCTCCGCTACCAGCTTGTATATATACTGCTTGCAGTATTACTTGTTGTGGCGGTTATATTAAATATTAATACAGGCAATATCCATATATCTCCTGCGAGAATTTTCAGAATTATATTCTTAAAGGGTGATATGGGAACACCTGAATACAATATTATCTGGAAAATACGACTTCCACGATTATGTATGGCGGCTATTTTGGGCGGTGCTTTGTCTTTATCAGGCTTTTTGTTACAGACATTTTTCAGAAATCCAATAGCAGGACCATTCGTGCTTGGTATTTCATCTGGTGCGAAAATGTTTGTTGCAATCACAATGATATTTCTTTTAAAGTATGTATCAGGTATGCCACTTTGGGCACAGGTTGCAGCGGCATTTGTTGGTTCACTGCTTGCAATGCTTTATGTACTTATATTTGCCAATAAAGTTAAGAGTATGTCTATGCTCTTAGTTGTGGGAATTATGATTAGCTATATATGTTCTGCAATAACAGATATTTGCATTACATTTGCGAATGATTCAGACATTGCCAATCTTACACACTGGGCTATGGGAAGCTTTTCAGGAAGTTCGTGGCCAACTGTAAAGCTTGCAGCTTTTGTCGTGTTCCCAACAGCTATTACTACATTTCTGTTCTCCAAGCCAATCAGTGCATATCTTTTAGGTGAAGGCTATGCCCAGAGTATGGGAATTAATATAAAGTTCTTCAGGGTATGTATTGTACTGCTTTCGAGCCTTCTTTCAGCTTGTGTTACAGCACTTGCAGGTCCTATATCGTTCGTTGGAATTGCAGTTCCACATATTACAAGATTATCACTTAAGACGACAAAGCCGATTGTTACAATCCCTGCAATATTCTTATGCGGTTCGGTGTTTTGTATGTTCTGTGACCTTATTGCAAGAACAATATTCTCACCATCAGAGCTTGCGATAGGAACGGTCACAGCAGTATTTGGTGCACCAGTTGTTATATGGCTTATGGTAAAGCAGAAGAGATAATTGTTGTAAGGAAATGGAAAGTGGAGAAATATATGGAACAGATATATGTACAGACAGAGGATTTATGTGTAGGTTATCATAAAAAAGTGCTTCTGTCAGATATAGCACTTAAGGTTAATAAAGGTGAAATCCTCGTATTAATCGGACCTAATGGTGCAGGAAAGTCTACAATAATAAAGAATCTTATAAAGGAAATGAGTCCTATAGGTGGCAATATATATATAAAAGGCAGGAAAATAAGCGATTACACAAGTAAAGAATACGCTAAGACTATGTCTGTTGTGCTTACAGAAAAGATTAAGACCGAGATGATGACGTGCCGAGATGTTGTTGCGATGGGAAGATATCCGTACACTAATTATTTTGGCAGACTTACCAATGAAGATGAACAGATAGTAAATGAGTCATTAAAGAAGGTATCAGCACTTGATATAGCAGATAATGATTTTTCGCAGATTAGTGATGGACAGCGCCAGAGAATTATGCTTGCAAGAGCAATATGCCAGAAGCCTGAGGTCATAGTGCTTGATGAGCCGACTTCATTTCTTGACATAAGACATAAAATTGAGCTTCTGGATATACTGCAGGAGATGGCTGTTAAGGATAATGTCGCTGTTATTGTATCTTTACACGAAATAGAACTTGCGGCTAAGATAGCAGACTATGTTATGTGTGTTGGTGCAGATAGAAAGATAGAATTTGGAAGACCGGAAAAGATATTTACAGATGAACGCATAAGCAGGCTTTACGGAATTACACACGGAACGTATAATTGCATGTATGGAAGTACAGAATTAAAGAAGCCGGAGGGCACACCGAAGGTATTCGTAGCTGGCGGTGCTGGAACTGGAATATTAATATACAGGGAATTACAGCGTATTGGTATTGCATTTACAGCAGGGATTCTTTATGAAAATGACTGTGATTATCCGATAGCCAAAGCATTGGCGGCAGATATTGTCACAGAGAAAATGTTTGAGCCTATAGGAAAAGAGACATTAGATAAAGCCTGTAAAAGAATTGATGAGGCAGATTATGTTATAGATACAGGCTGTCCAATCGGAAGTACGAACAGTGCAATGAAAGAATTATTAGATTACGCAGAAAAGAAGAATAAGAGAATTCTTACAAAGCCAGACATAGATACAATGAAATCATTATTCTAAGGAGAATAGATATTATGAAACCAATGGATATTGAAAAAGAGTCATTTGCAATAATAGAGAAAGAACTGACAACTGATATTCCAGCTGAATATAAGCCGGTTGTCAAACGTGTTATTCATACAACGGCGGACTTCTCATATGAAACAAGTATGACATTTTCCAAAGGAGTTATTGAGGAAGCACTTAAAGCTATTAAAGAAGGTGTGGATATTGTTACAGATACCAATATGGCGAAGTCGGGAATAAGCCACAAAATGGCAGAGAAGTTTTCTTGTTCGCTTAATTGTTATATGGCAGACAGTGATGTTGCCAGTGAAGCGGCAAAGCGTGAGGTTACAAGAGCAACAGTCAGCGTGGAGAAGGCGGCAAAGGATAATCCAGACTGTATTATGGTTGTAGGCAATGCGCCAACAGCTCTTATGAGAATAAGAGAGCTTTATGATGAGGGCATATTTGTGCCAAGACTTGTTATTGGAGTTCCGGTTGGTTTCGTAAATGTTGCCAGCGCAAAGGAAGAGATTATAGAAAGCGGAATGTCATATATAGTTGCAAGAGGCAGAAAGGGCGGAAGCAATGTTGCCGCCGCAATTATGAATGCCCTGTTCTATATGGCGGCAGATGATGATAAAGAGTGGCGCAGATGTTAGAAAGATATGTATACAAAAATCAAAAGAAAATGCGTTGCGGATATACAACAGGAACCTGTGCCTGTGCCGCCGCCAAAGCTGCGGCATATATGCTTCTGTCAGGCAGGGAAGTAAAAGAGATTAAAGTGATAACTCCTATGGGAGTATCACTTACACTTCCGGTTATTGACATAGATATTAAAGAGGATAAGGTAATATGTGCAATTAAGAAAGACAGTGGGGATGACCCTGATGTGACCAATGGAATAAAGATATATGCACAGGTTACTTATGTTAAAGAAGATATAATGAGAACTATAAATACTGACGGGGTAATTGTAGATGGTGGAATAGGAGTAGGACGGGTTACTAAGAAGGGCTTGAAATGTGCTGTTGGAGAAGCGGCAATCAATCCAGTACCTCTTAAGATGATTAAAGAGGCGGTAGCAGAGGCAGCAGAAAGTTATTCTTATGAGGGAAGCCTTAAAGTTATAATATCAGCACCCAAAGGAGTTGATATTGCCAAGAAGACGTTTAATCCGAACCTTGGAATTACAGGGGGCATATCAATTCTTGGAACAACAGGAATTGTAGAGCCTATGAGTGAACAGGCACTTATTGATACAATTAAGACAGAGATTAATATGCACATAGCACAGGGAGAGAAAGTGCTTCTTGTTGCACCGGGTAATTATGGACAGGATTTTCTGCTTAATACACTTAATATTGAGCTGAAAAGAAGCATAAAATGCAGTAATTATATTGGCGATACAATAGATATGGTGTGTGATGCAGGTGCTAAGGCAATGCTTCTTGTGGGGCATATAGGAAAGCTTGTAAAATTAGGTGCAGGAATAATGAATACACATTCCAAAGTGGCAGACGGACGAATGGAAGTTCTGTCAGCCTGTGCAATAAGGGCAGGTGCAGATACTGATACAGCATTAAAGATACTTGATTGTATTACGACAGAGGCGGCACTTGAAATTTTGAAGAAATCAGACATACTAGAGAAGACTATGTATCAGCTTACGCTTCGTATAGAAGATGTATTGCAAAGAAGAAGCAGTGGCAAGATAGTAATTGGAGCAATTGTATTTTCAAATGAATATGGAATATTAGGGAAAACACCGGCGGCAGATAAGCTGTTGGAACTTATAAAAAGCAGTTAAAAATCATAAAAAGCAGTTAAATTGTGAATTATGTATGATAGACATAAATTATGAATTAATATAGAGCAGACACAGGAGAATAAATATGGTAAAAATAGTCGGAGCAGGACCGGGAGCGAAGGATTTAATTACAGTCAGAGGTATGCGTATGCTTAATGAAGCGGATGTAATTATATACGCAGGTTCACTTGTAAATGAGGAATTATTAGAGTATGCAAAGAAGGATTGTGAGATATATAACAGTGCATACATGAACCTCAGGGAAGTTATTGATGTGATTGTAAAAGCAGAGGGCGAGGGAAAGAATATAGTGCGCCTTCATACAGGAGATCCGTCATTATATGGTGCAATAAGAGAGCAGATTGAAGAACTTACCAAATACGGAATTACCTGTGAGATATGTCCTGGAGTGAGCAGTTTCCTTGCAGCTGCATCGGCAGTTAAGTGTGAGTATACAGTTCCAGATGTAGCACAGACGGTAATTATTACAAGAATGCCTGGCAGAACCCCGGTTCCGGATAATGAGAGCATAGCAAAGCTTGCACAGCACGGCACATCAATGGCGGTATTCTTAAGCTCATCACATTTAGAGGAACTTAAAGAAGAATTATATAAAGGAGCATTTACACCCGACACACCTTGTGCGTTATGTTATAAGGTAAGCTGGGAAGATGAAAAATGCATACGCACAACATTAAAGAATCTTGACAGTGAAGCAAAGAAAGCAGGTATCACAAGAACTGCACTTGTATTGGTCGGGGAATTTCTTGGAGATAAATATAATTTTTCTAAACTGTATGACCCAGAGTTCACTACGGAGTATAGAAAATGAGAACAATTATAATAACCTTCACACACGAGGGTATGAAGGCAGCAAAGAAAGCCCGTGAGGCAACGGATGGTGAAGTAATAATATACTGCCACCAAAGATGTGCAGATTCTTATAAGAATGAAGTGGTATCATTTGCGGCAGTTGGAAGTGTTATAAAGAGTGAGTTTGCAGTAAGTGACAGAATATTATTTGTGTGTGCTGTTGCAATAGCTGTAAGAACTATAGCACCATATCTTATAAGCAAGGTTACAGACCCGGCGGTGCTTGTTGCAGATGAGGGTGGAAAGTATCTTATATCACTTCTATCAGGTCATATTGGCAGAGCTAATGAGTGGTGTAATAAGCTTGCTGTCAGGATAGGTGCAATGCCGGTAATTACTACAGCGACCGATGCAAGAGGAATGTTTGCAGTTGATATATTTGCCACGGAACATAATATGAGAATAGTCAATCCGGTTATGATAAAAGACATATCAGGCAGGATATTAAATAATGAGCCTGTTGGAATAACAGGCAATGATAAATATAAGAACCTGTTAAAAGTAACAGAAGAACGCTGGAACGGACAGATTAAATATACTGATAATAGTAATAATGAGTATGAAAGCGGTGTACAGATAATTACAGGCAAAGACGATAAAATAGTATTTAAGCGCACATTAAAGCTTGTACCACAGGAGCTTGCTGTAGGAATTGGCTGTAAAAAAGGCAAGTCAGCACATGAAATAGAGCGGGCTGTTGAGAAAACATTTGATAAAGCAGGGCTTTTGCTGGAAGCAATTGCTGTTGTGGCTTCGGTTGACAGAAAAGCAGATGAAGCAGGAATAATTGAATTTGCAAGAAAATGTAAAGTGCCATATAAGACATATACGCCTGAATATTTAAGAGATGTTGAAGGTGACTTTGTATCTTCAGCTTTTGTTGAAGAACAGATAGGTGTAGGAAATGTATGTGAACGCAGTGCGGGTGCCGCGTCTTCTGGTGGAGAAAAGCTTGTAGGAAAGACAGCAGATAACGGAGTTACAGTAGCTATTTACAGAGTGGCACACAAAAATAAGGAGTAGATTATGCTTAAGATAGTAGGTTTTGGAAGCGGAGCAAAAGATAATATGACACTGGAGGCATCAGCCGCAATAGCTGGTGCTGACCTGATAGTTGGATATACTACATATGTTGATATATTAAAGCAGTATTTTCCAGATAAAGAGTACTATTCAACTAATATGATGCAGGAAAAGGAACGCTGTCAGTATGCAATAGATACAGATAACGCAGGAAAAGAGGTAGTGCTTGTATGCAGTGGAGATAGCGGTATATATGGTATGGCAAGCCTTGTATATGAGCTTGCAGAGGATAATCTGGATATTAAGGTTATATCAGGTGTAACAGCCGCAAGCAGTGGTTCAGCCTGCCTTGGTGCACCATTGTCACACGATTTTGCGGTTATCAGCTTAAGTGACTGTATGACACCTTGGGAGCTTATTAAGAAAAGAATAAAGGCGATGGCTGACAGCGATATGGTAATGTGCATATATAACCCATCAAGCCGCAGAAGAAGCGGATATTTAAAGGAAGCCTGCGATATTGTATTAAAGGTACAGTCACCGGATACAGTGTGCGGTTATGTAAGAAACATAGGAAGAGAGAACGAAACTACAGGAATTCTTACATTAAAGGAGCTTGCGGATTTTAAAGCGGATATGTTTACAACAATATACATAGGCAACAGCCATACTAAGGTAATTAATGGGAAAATGGTTACACCAAGAGGATATAAGGTTGTATGAGAAAGACGATAATGCTTTTTGCGGGGACAACAGAGGGCAGAAAGTTATGTGAATATCTTACAGGAAAGAACTGTGACACTTATGTATATGTAACGACTGAATATGGCAGGGAATTACTGCCGCAGGCTGATAATGTTCATATACATACTGGCAGAATGAATGAGGCTGATATGTTAAAGGAGTTAGAAGCTAAAAAGCCATATATAGTTATTGATGCCACACACCCATATGCTACACAGGTTACACATAATATTAAAAATGTGTGTGACAGCAAGAACATTTCTTATGTGAGGGTATTAAGGGAAGATAATGACAAAAAGCCAGAGTTTAAGTCAGATAACATTACATATGTTAAGTCAATAAAAGATGTAGTAGAACTACTTAACAGTGAACAGCATAATAGTAAAAATATTCTTATGACGACAGGCAGTAAGAATATACCAGAGTATGTCTATATTACAGATTATAAAGAGAGAGTATATTTAAGGCTTCTTCCTAATCCTGAAATGTTACAGAGTGCAATAGAAGCAGGGATTATGCCGTCACATTTAATAGGTATGCAGGGACCATTTTCACAGGAATTAAATGAGGCAGTAATAAGACAGTTTAATATAGGTGTTCTTGTGACAAAGGAGTCTGGCAGTAATGGCGGATATGAAGAAAAGGTGTCTGCCACAGAGAATACAGGCATTGACTGTATAGTAATAAAACGTCCAGTAGAAGAAAATGGAGTAAGCCTGCCAGAGCTTATTAAATATCTTAAGACAAAAGGGTTATAAAGCCTAAAAGCTATGTGGTTTTAGAGTTATAAAGTTTTAGGAAAATGGCTGTCTATAATGTTAATGAATTAAGGTGGAGTGAATAATGAAAAGGGTAATTATAGCTGGTGTGGGGCCGGGCAGTAAAAGCTGTCTTACAGAGGAAGTAAAGGAAGCAATTGATAATTCAGAGGTGCTGATTGGTTCTAAAAGGCTGATAGAAGAATACACAGATAAGAAGACATTTTATGCAGTAACAGCAAAAGACATAATAGATATTATTGATAATGAAAATGCCAATAACTACGTTGTGCTTATGTCAGGTGATACAGGCTTTTACAGCGGTGCAAAGAAGCTTGCAGAGGCACTTGCTGGAAAGTATGAATACAGCATTATGGCAGGTGTATCTTCTGTAATATATCTTGCGGCAAAGATAGGAAAGTCTTGGGAGAACGCAGCTTTTGTAAGCCTGCACGGTAAGAAACAAAGCTATATACCTGTAGTTTTACAAAATGAATTGACATATTTTCTGACACAGGGAAATGTATCACAGATATGCCAGGAGCTTTATAGGGCAGGACTTGGACAGGCACATATATGGATTGGTGAAAATCTTTCATATGATAATGAGAAGATAACTAATGGAAATGTGTCTGAATTTACTGAATATATTTCAGAAGGACTTACGGTATTGGCAGTTTATAATGAACATTCGCGTGCATTTTCAATAACAGGAATTGCTGACAGCAGTTTTATCCGTTCTGATGTGCCGATGACGAAAAGGGAAATCCGTGCAAGCGTTGTAAGCCGAATGGCGGTATCTAAGAATTCCTGCGTATATGATATAGGTGCAGGAACAGGCTCTGTCACAGTGGAGCTTGCACTTCACGCACTTTGCGGAACAGTGTATGCAGTTGAGAGGACAGAAGAGGGCTGTAGTCTTATAGCTAAAAATGCAGAAAAATTCGGACTTAATAATATAGAGATTATACACGGCAATGCGGCGGCTGTTATTGACAGTCTGCCAGTACCCGATAAAGTATTTATTGGTGGAAGCGGTGGAGAGTTAGAATACACTTCTGAAGGAAAACAGCAAGATGCGTATGGAACAGCTTTATGAAGCTCTGACCACCTTGCGCGGCAGTCAGGCTTACTCCAATGTCAGCTATAAACTGACCGACACCCCTCAGGGATATCAGTTGCACTTCATCCTGGAAGAGAAGTATGAACGTAATCTTAATCTGGGTATCCGTTTTGATTCGGAAGAGATTGCCTCGCTTCTGTTGAACGTCAGGAGCCGGCTCGATACGCGTGTTCCTTCGTGGGTTTCGGTGACGGGAAGGTTGGGAAAACGTTATCTCGCCCGGGTCGAATATACATTGGCACCGATGCAGATGCGCAATTTCAATTTTGCTTATCAGTTTGAGTACAAAGATATCAATATCTACGATCACGGAAGGCGTTCCTATAACACTACTTATAAGTATCATTCGGGTGAGTTTGGATTCTCGGATGTATGGTTTCGCAACCTGCGCTTTGGCGCCGGGCTGAATTTTGAGTTCTTTAAGTATAAAGACT
>OGKC01000337.1_pt1 | contig 14352 bp, 14 predicted proteins | sample 1572411 | NCBI WGS metagenome assembly OGKC01 (sample SAMEA2582157, study PRJEB24529) | metagenome
TGAGAAAAAGTTTTCATCAAATGTTGCTCCAATGACTTTTTTAATATATCTTTACGCTCAGAAAAAGCGATGGAGCTTATAAAGGGATTGTGCCTTGCTGAGTCCATATCATTAGAATCGTCAGGTCCATTAAGTACGATCGAGCTTTTTCTTATTTTATCTTCCTTAGGTCTGCTATAGTCGAAAGAAGTTAATACCCAGATCTTGTCCCTAAAGTTGTCTTCTTCGTCATAGACCACAGTTCTCATTAATACAACTCTATATTTATCTTTGTGAATGTTAACTTTAGAGTTGTTTTCGTAAAAATTTCCAATACGACCATGTTTCAAAACATCAGAAATAATATCTGACATTTCTTCAAGAGATTCAAAATCATCTTGTTCGATAAAATGTCTCTTCCTAATATGACGAATCCCTTTGATATCATCTCCCCAAACAATATCAATCTTACCTAAACCTCTTCTCTCCCAAGCGCCAATAACTTGACCCTTCTTTTCCTTTAAAAGAAAATCAATGGCTTGTTTTGGTTTACCTTCGAAAGAAGAATAATTAGTACCAAATTCTTTTAATTCCTTATAAGCATAAACCTTAGTTCTTTTTTGACCTTTAGCTAGTTTCCAACTTCCGTCAGCTTGTTTTTGATATTTAATCCCTTTCCACTCTCGAATCTCGCCAACCGCAGCTTTAGCTTTAAACAAATCTTCTTCTAAAGATTTCTTATAAAACTCACTCAAAGATTTATTTATGTCGTCTGAATAAATAATCGCTTCAATTTCTAAAGAAGAAGCTCCTAACTTTTTCAATTTATCAATCAATTGACTCATACTCTTTTCAATAAAAAGAGGGAGTTGATTCTCCCTCTTTAGAAACTAACAAAATCAGTGCATTTGTAGACGGTATTTACTCTGTTTTAGAGAGGCGAGAAAATCATCTATCCAAGATATTTCACCATTATACTCATCTTTACCCTCAAGTTCTTTCCTGAATTCAATAGTACGATCAAATATCATTTGACAAATCTTCACCGGATCATCTTCTTCGACTTTATCTCCTTGGATCTCTCCATCTTTAAACCTACCAAATCCAGCTTGTCCAGCTTCAGCGATCTTATCTTCAAATTCTCCGACTTCTTCTGAGAGATCATCAAGATAGACGTGTTTAGAATTATCTTCTTCTCCCCAATGAATATTTTTCAATCGAGTTTTTGCTCCTTCAATGAAATTCAAGTATTCGTTGAATACTTTCTTTTCTTGTTTTTCAGCCTTTTCTAATTCATTCTTATCACCTCCACTTATACTTTGGATGTTTATCTTACCTTCATTATTCCAATCTTGTACAACAGATTTAAACATTTGAAGATCATCTTGATCATTAAAACGAATGATAAGATCATTTTCCTGAAATTTTGAAAGATTATCAATTTGAGATTTTCTCACATCTTCTACTTTTGAAATTGCATCCAATCTAAAAACACCTTTCTTATCATTAAACATCCAATTTTGCTCACCAAAATCCTTGGTCTTTAAAACCAATTCAACTTCCCCACCTATTTCAAAAATCGTTTTTCGAAATGTAGCTAAAAAATCTGCAAAACGATCAATACCTATTTTTGTCCCAGAAAAATTTGTATTAAAACTTCCCCAAATAGTCATAAGTTCTGGATCTGGATCTTCTTCTACAACTGCCTTAGAAGATTCTGCATTCCATTTTTCTTCTTTCTTTTTTCTTGCACCTTTGAAATCTATTGATTTTTCGATCTCACCAACACCACTACCTTGAGGTCCTTTTGTTTTAGGATCGAGACTTTCTTTTGAAAGAACTTGTGAGTCTTCCGTATTCATTGTTTTTTCCACCTCATCCCAACTTTCAGGTAATTCTTTCTCAAGACCTAATTCCTTTGCTCTCTTACGAATCCATGCTTTAACCTCACTCTCTGGCATATCAGAAGCACCTACAAGCCTAATCGCATCTTTTAAATCTTGACTATTACGAATAGGATATTTACCGTTTGGCATTGCTTCTCCTTTCTTAGCAAGATCTTTTCTTTCTTTATGAGAGAAATAATTCTTGTTACCTGCTTTAGAAATTTCTTCTTTATGCTTCTAACAAAAAGCCTTGAAAATCTTTTCAGAAATCTTACCTTCGACCATGCTTTTCGCCAAATCCACGACTTCGGTAAATATAGGAGTTTTGGCTTTAACCTCTACATCTTCTACTGGTAAACCTAGGATCTTTTTAATATTATCTTTCATATCAAAGATAAACTTATAATCATCGATTTCAGTTGCAGGATCTATCCAAGCACTTCCAATTTCTTCAAATCCATCGACAACAATTAACGAAGGTGAGAACTCATCTAAATAAGTCATAAAGTAATGGATTTCAACATCACCATTATCATAAACACCTACTTCAGTTAACAAATTATCGTCTGTATCAATACCTGTTTCTTCAAACAACTCACGTCTTGCTGCAGTGCGAAAATCCTCTCCTGCATCGACATGACCACCAGGAATACACCAATCTTCTGAATAACTTTCACCAGCTCTTTGTAAGATTAACAACTTAAAACCTCTCCAAACAAGTATATCCGCATATCTCACTTTACCACCTTGTTTGGCTTTTAAAAGGTCTATATATATAGATTTTTTAATCAGACCTTTCATCCAACTTTGTCTCATTGAATCTAAGGTCTTAATATCTTTCAAAACATCAGCGATTTCAAGGTCTTCTTCAAGAGAAGCTAAAGATTTTTCAATTTTCGTTTTTCTCTTATAAACATTTTGAAGATCTTGAGATTGTTGTTTTAAGAATGCATTAAAACGATTTTGAGCCTTTTCAAACAACTCAACATCACCATTAGAAAGATCATTTAACTGAGCTTTTTGAAGTGAAAAGTTCTCTCCTAATTGATCAATCTCTTTATCTAGAAGGTGAAGTTGTCTTAAATTATCTCTATACTTTTGGATCTTTTCAGCCTTAGACTGAAGTCCGAATAAACTTTTGATATCCATGACTAACTTTGTTATAATTTTTGCACTAAATATACGAACTTTTCAATCGTTTACACAAACATTATCCGCGTAATAACTATGATCACTTTCTATTTCAATAGAATAAGAAAAATCCGGAAAATTTTCCTTTGGTATTTTTAAAATAGAAGAGACTTTACCTCGTTGATTTTTTCTTAATTGTAGGAGCATATTAGGTTTAATTTTACTTACTTCTAAAGACCTACCATTAGCTAAAATAATTTTACTACTTTCGTGAATCCTATGAATCCCTTCTTCTTTGATCTTTACATCGTCTTCAAAAACAAAATAAAGATCAAAGATTTCTTGATTGAAATCTAAGATCAAAGATTTGTTGATTGATTTTACTTTTTTGTATCTATTTTTATGAGTTAAAACCAAGTCACCAACTTTTATATCTTTTATCCATTTAGGACCATCAAAGGTCTGTATTTCTGTATAACCACTGTAAAATTGACTCATACTAAAAATTTTTTATCCCCAACCATTATTGTTACCTTTGATTTTCTCTCGACCTTAGATTTATAATCTTTAGGTGGAACGAATGTTTGTAATTTATCATCCCAAACATAATCATCTGGAATATAACGAGTACCACATCTACAATTCCCTGATACACATACCTTACCTTCTCTTCTTATGATCAATGTATGATATTTCTCTAATTCAACATCATAAATACGTCCATCGTACTTTATAATTTGAGGTTGAAGAGCTTCGCTTACCGCTGTCGTATTAAAGCATTCATCTATATAAATCTGATCATATTTAGAAGTGTAAGTTTGTTGTCTTTTTTTATCAAAAACAACAACTTTTCCCATATTCCTATATGACGGTCTTCTTCCTATTTTCAACATCAATTCTCCTAAATCACTAGCCAATCTAGGACTAGAAGTTGAAAACACCCTATTGTCTTTACATTGATAACCATCCCAATTACGTCCTTTGTGAATCGATCCATCACCTTCTCTAAAAGCATCTAAAAAAATCTCGATACCTTCTTTATCAGCTTCTTTCACTTCAGATGGTATAAATTTTTCATGTGAGTGTCCGAATTGACACATATATTCCCACAAATCATCTTCAATACCTTTTCTACAACGAATCTCTATATAATTCGAACATTTATTCGCTTGTGGAAATAATTCTACACAACAATCAAAGATTTTTTGAAGATATTTATTCTCACTTTGAGAAATATGTATTCTTCTTGTGTCATACTCAATCGTAGATCCTTCTGATAAAAAATACCCTAAAAACTGATAAAATAATTTACTATCGTACGACCGATTCCCAAATCGAATTGAAGTGATAGATTCCCCACTCCAATTCGGAATAGTTCTTAAAAATTTATTACTCCATTTGTTAATAGATCCTTCAGGAATTAATTTCCAAGGACCATTTCTCTTTGAAATGACATGATTATGATTAGGAGTAGTCATGAGAGAAAAACTCTTATGCTTTCTAAGAATCATATCCCCTTTATACTCTTGATCGATCCAATTCACTGCCTTTACATATTCAGCATCACCTGTCTCTAAGTTAATAGACAGGAAAGATTCTGTCTTGTTAAGATCTTTAAAAAATTTAAAACCTTCATTTGTCAAAACCTCTGTTTTATCATCATAACAAAATGGATGAACTGTTCCAATGACAGGTTTCCAATCCTTGCTCTTCCTACCGATATTATCACCGTTTTGAATAAGTTCTGATAATTTGAAGATTCTAGGTTTTGAACCTGCACCTGCTGTAGTATAGAGATTTAGGCAATATCTACAAGCTCCTGGATAAACTTCTTTGTATACTCTTGCATCTAATCCATGTTGATTGATTATCATTTGAGCATTCCCCAATTCATAAATGTTTTGGAACTCAGTTTCGACTATCCGTCCCCAATCTCGATTCCAATCTTTCAACTGATTACCGATATTACTTACGATACCTTGGACTGATCTTTTTTCTAAAACACCTAATTCATGTTCTCTTTTGATTGTTGAAAGTTCTTCTATTCGACGATTTTCTACAAGATTTTTTATCTCTTGCTCTGAAACAGAATTCGAAAGGGTTTTCTTTACCCTTTCTCCCATTCCTTTGATATAAGAATAACTTCTTGTAGCTGCAGCTTGATATTCGTATAATTCTCTTTTAGAAGGTTGTTTGTATTGTTTTCTAGCTGTGTATTGTTTTATATCTGTATAGTTTAAGGTTTGTAATTGTTTTGGCGTTAAAACAGCGGATAACCTACCAAATAAATATGCTTGCCAATAAGGAGGGATCAATTTTAGATCTTTCCAATCAAAATGAAATTCATCGAGTACTTTCTTATCGTTGTCAGTTAAGAATTCTTTTCCTAAGATATCAGCGATAGTCCTAGCTAGACGATAATCTACAATCGTAAACAATCTCTGTATGTCGTCTGGTGTAAAAATCATAACTTTGATTTGAGTTTAACCATTTCTTTAGTTAAATCTATTAATAAATTATCCATTTGAGTAGAGAAAATGACTTGTGCCAATCCTTCGTAACCACCTTGAACCTTAGGATAATCCATAGGATCTTTAACATGATGTTGGATATTACTGACTCCAGACATCTTCTCTACTTTCAAACCTTTTACATATCTGAGATTCATTTTCCAGCTCCCCAATTTTCTTTGATATACTTCATAGCACTACCAAGGATTGGATTTGAAACCATTGCCTTCTCATAATTTTCATCTTCGAAATCCAAAGGATTTTCTTCTTCTCCTTCTTCATCTACTGTTTGATTGTCGACCTCTTCATTCATACCTTCACCACCGTACATTGCTTGTTGCTGCTTTGTTTGAGCTGCAGTTTGATATACTTGATTTAGAATCGTATCGGTTTCAGGATCAAAATCACGACCAGAATATTTTTTAAAAATATCTTCCATTGATACCATACCACCTTCAAGTTTTTTCTTATCAAGTTCAACTTGCTTTTCTTCATCTTCTATTTCAATACCAGTGAAAGCAAATTCAAAATCAGAATCAATCTCATCAATAAGATAATGGTTGATAATATTCTGTAAGAAAATTAACAATGGTTTTAACCCTTTATCTCGACTATGGTTCAATCTTTCCCTTTGACCATCTTGTCCAAAGATTTGAGCTTGGTCTTTGAATTGAAAACCTAACTCAGTTGGATCAATACGATAAACCGAACATGTAATGATAAGTAGGAATTTCAACCAATCATTGAACTCCATATCCCGGTTATTCTTTTGTAGATCAATCCATTCCAGATCAATTCCATTGATAATAGGAACTCTGTGAGAATTTGAAACACCACGCATCGTTTGTGTCCAAGCCTGTCGAAACTCATTTAGAGTCGTATTATCAATATTATTGTTTTTCACATTGATAAAGCCCTTTGGTTGAGATCCTTTTGAAAAGAAATTACCATTATATTGCATACCCCATAATATCCAGGTAATAATCTCTACAAGAGTTTCTAATTCAGAGGTGCCATAACCGTTCTTATAAATATTAGTGCTTTTATTTCGAATACCATAACCCAATTCCCAAGGATAAAAAATCACATGTTCTTTAGTTGTTGGATTCTGTAGGATCATATCGTTGAATACCATACAATACCTAGGTAGATAACCTTTAAAACGATATTTCTCCCACTCTTCTCTCATTTTAGGATCAGCACTGTCTAGTAGTCGTATCAAAGATGCGTCTACAGCTCGAAACTTATTTAAGTTCCAGCTTCTATCTCTAACGATTTCAAAGGCTAATTGATCTAATGTGAGAGTATCAAAAACAATCTTTCTCCCAAAATCTTGAAATGTGTCAAATTTGTCCCACTTTTCATTGATACCACCTCTTTCTAAGAAATCAATGATATACTCAATTTTCCTCTGTTCTTCTTTTGAAGGTTCAGTTGTTTTATCTTCAAAACGACTTTTTTTCTTTCGTATTGTAAATCCTTCTTTTTGCTCATCAAGACTAAAATGTAGAAAATTTTGGACTTGTTCGACACGAGTATTAACAACACTTCGAATAATGAAAATATCTCCCATCCTTCGAAGTGTTTCGAAGGATAAAGAACCATAATATCTAGGATCTTTGAAACCTTGACCAGTTTGATTAGCCTCATTTGGGTCGAAAAAGACAGCTTTCATCTCACTGTTTTGTCTTGAATTTGCATCAAGATAAAGGTTTGCTTTCATGATCGCTTCAACGTCATTTGAAGATACCATTTGTTGAAGTTTAGATTGTAACAATGTCGGTACAGTCTTATTCAATGCCTCGATCTCCTCAAACGAGAGAGAGGCCAGACTCTTTATTAAGTCTGGCCTTTGTGATTTGTTATTGCTTCTTTTTCTACTCATAGATAAAATTATTATACCCCTAATTGAGTTAAAGTGATAGTAGCTGTCTTTCCACCTTCATTTGCCGTAACAACAGCTTGACCTGTTCTTTCAGCACCTGTATTGGCCGCTGCTATTACTGAATATTCAGAAGAACCTTTTGTAAAACCTTCACCACTAACAACAGTTGTATAGTCTACTACTATCGGTGATCCAGAATTTTTACCATTTACTTTCTTCTGTTTGTTAGAAGTGACACCAAAAACTTTTGTCTCTCCTGCTGCTACAAAACTTAAAGACGTAGGATCTGTTGTTAAAGTATAATCATAAGTTACTGTTGCTGCAGTTTGTGACAAATTAATCGTATCAACTTCATCACTTTCAGATTGAGTAATCGTAACTACACCTGTTCTTTCAGATTCAGTCGTATTTTCTGTTGCTACAACATTATTACCTGTACTCTTTGAAAAACCAGAACCAGCTACTTCAAAAGAAAACGCTACATCAACTGCAGAACCGCTAACATTACCATTTAGTTTCTTTTGTTTTGTTGAAACCACTGAAAAAGATTTAGTCTCACCAGTGTTAGCAAAAGAAAGTGATGTAGGAGTGGCTGTCAATGTATAATCATAAGTGATGACAGATGCAGCTTGAGTTAAATTTACACTAACACTTTTACCACCTTCATCAGTTTGATTGATCGTCAAAGTACCTGTTCTTTGTGTTTCACCAGGATTTTCTGTAACAGTAATATCATAACCATTATCAGTCTCTTCGTAACTAAAACCAACACCTGCTAATTCTACCGTCACAAGGGCTTTAATAGTTTCTCCTGATGGAGTACCATTGATAACCTTCTGTTTAGTTGACGTTACATTTATCGATTTTGTTTCACCAGTATTGATAAATGACAAACTAGAAGGATTAGTTGTAAGTATATAGTTATATGTAATGATAGAAGCCTCTTGAGAAAGAACAATATTTGAAGTTTTACCACTTTCATCTTGAGTAATTGTTAAATTACCGTTTCTAACGGTATCAGAAGGATTTTCGTTTATAGTAACTGTTCCACCTTCACTAACTGTAAAAGGTGCTTCTGTTTGAAATTTAACACTTAATGCAGTTTGATTCCCTTGTGGCTTACCATTTACATAAAGTTGTTTATAAGAAGTAACAACTGCTTCTATACTATCACCTTCCTTTGGAAATTCCAATGTTTCTTTTTGTGGAATAAGGAAGTATTTCCATTCTTCTACTACATCTACCAATACTTGAGCTTCGTCGTTTAACCCTTCTGGATAAGAAATAAGCTGAAGAGCATTGTTCATAGCCCATTCTTTGAACGATCCAATATTGTAGATTCTACCAGGTTCAATCACTATTCCTAGTGATTCAAAATAATCGATATCACCTACAGTATTTTCTGTCACAAAGACATTCAGTTGACTGTCAATACCATCTGTAATAACAGTCAACTGTTTTGGCTCTTCTTCATTTGTCTTGAATAAAAGTCTTAACATAATTAAGCCATTTCTGCTGTAACCTCAAATTTCTGAATACCACTTTCAGCAGTAACTACAATATTAAGATCTTCTTTTGCATCTAAACCAAGATCTTCCAATGAGAATGTTAAAATAGATTCCTTTTTATTTAATGAAGCGGCTAAATCTTTACGATCACCACGAATCACTCCATAACGACCAACTGATTCATTCAAATTAACTGAATTAGGGAAGTGAATGTTTACATCCTTAACAGTAGGAAGTGTTGTCGTGATTTTCAAAACACATTCGTCATCACCATTCCACTCAGCATTCACTGCAACTAGTTCATTTAAACCTTGAGGATTGATCTCCAAAGTCAAACCATTATTTTCTGCAAAAGCTACCAACTCTTCGTGCATAACAGCGTGACCTACATGCCAATTAAAACCAAGTGCAAGAAGTGCATCACTACCAGCTTGTTCATCTTCATTAACAGCCAAACCACCTGCAGGTACGATACCACGCATTTCTGTGATAAACACTCGTTTTTGATCGCAACTACCGTCTGTAACGACAGTTGCATCAATTTTCTTATCTGTATCTATAAATCTATAAAGTCTCATTTTTCAATTATGTTTTAATTATTTTCTTTTTGTCGATTTCTCTTGTTATCTCTTCTTGCTATACGATCGCGATATTCACGCAAAAGACTCCAATCTTCATCTGTCTTAGGACCTCTTACACGGATCTCAGATACCTTCATTGACAACTCTTCATCAGAAAGTTTTGAATCTTTTTTAGCACGATCTATAGCTTCTTTAGTTGATTTAGATCCATATTTTTTCTCTTTCTCTTCTAGCGTCTCTTCTTTCTTACCACCATAACGTTGTCCAACGATACCTTTCTTTCGATTAGCTAGAGTGTCCTTGTAAACACCTGAACGTGCTTTCATTAGGGTGCCATCTTCAGCTTTATCCCATTCAACTTGTTGTTCACGCCAATATACTACTGACTTCGTTAAATCATCATTTACTACTGTAACGCGATTCAATGAAATATAATCAATCGCACCATGTTCACGTTCAATAGGATCGATACTCTTCAATATATCTTGAGAAAATTGATATATCTGTCTTTGAGTATAGACTTCCCAATTATTTTGTTTTGCGAGTTTATCAAACTCTTGCCTTGTCATTTCCATAGACTTCCCAATTATTTTGTTTTACAAATTCTTTTTAATTTCACCCGTCTCGTCATAATACTTTAAATATTTACGAATCCTCGGTGGTAATACATTAGGATAAACTTTTTGAATATTGTTTAGTATGGATAAGGCTTCTCTTACTATCAAAGCTGTGCAAATTGTAACTCTAAACCACTCAAAACCACCAATAGAAGCTCCAAGTATCTTATAACTACTCAAGTTATGAGCAACAATTAAAGCACATCCATAACAAATGACTTTAATTAAGATCTTTTCAAATCCTTCAACGCTGAAATCTTTTTTCTTGATATGGTGTAGAAATCCCATTAGAGTGTCAACAATCATCAAGACAACTAAGAATTTTAAAAATTCCCAGTCACCAAACACATACTTCTCAAACCAACCCACAAAAGGTGTTATCGGAATTGCGACTACTATTGGAATATAGAAGCTCATCACGTAATTTTTCACTCTATTATAAAAGTTATCGTACATATTTTCGAACTTTTGCTTAGTAACCGAATCATGTTTGAATATACTAAACAATCTCTAAAATTATATCCTACGAATTAATTTATGTGTACCTTATTTCTTTCCTTCTAATTTTGCAATCTCTTTCGCTTTGGGATCACGAGCTGTAGCATAAGCTCTCATTTGAACCTCTGTCATTTGGTGCTCACTAGAATTCTTTGACTTATCACCAAACTGATTGAAATTCTCACCCAATTTATTTACACGACTAACTAAACTACTTAATCTTTCAAGATCTTTTGATGATGCATCGTCTTGCCAATTATCACCATATTTATTCATAAGCTTCAAACGTTCTTTACTGATCTCTCCAATGATCTCATCTTTTCGATCTCCGTATTGAGCTGCTGTCATTTGACGTTTCAAAGAAGTTTCTTTCTTACTTTCATTCTTCTCTGTAGAAGATCCCTTAGGTTTTACTTGAGAGAGTTCATTCGACAATTTCACCAAAAAACGATTCATATCATTATCGTTTTTATAAGCATTTTTAGGAGCTAACATGGCAGATTGGAATTGAACACTATCTTTACCGTATTTTTTAGCTGCATCCACAAGATTTTCAATGAACTTTTTCTCTTGAGCTTCTTTATCTGTTTTTAAACCTTTAGATTTCAATCTCCAGCCCTTTTCGGTCTTGATATAGAGTTTTCCACCATAAGTTTTTTCTGTACCAATAGGTTCAGCTTTACGTGCCTTTTCGATTACATCATTATTGACTGGCAATCCAACGATACCTTTGAAACGGTTTAATGCCGTATCAGCAAACACGACTTGTTTCGATTTCATAATTGAACCAAACTCTTCTTTTTCTAAGGGTTCAATTTGACATTCACGATAATAAACTACTGATTTAACTAAATCATTATCAACAACAATCGCACGATTCAAAGAAACAAAATCAGCGGCAGCGCATGATTTTGAAAATTCATCCATTGAATTTTGATTGTTGATGACTTCTTGATTGAATTTCAAGACTTGATCTGCAGTGAAGGTTTCATAACCATTCTTAGCTATAAAAGCATCGAATTCCTTTTTGGTAAACTCTTTTATCGTACCATTCATGATTCTAATGATTTTTAATTATCAAATTTTACTGTCATAAAGATCGTGGTCTTTTTTCAATCAACAACCAATTCTCCAAGATTATTTAACTCCAAGATACAAGTCAATAGTTCGTTGATCGTCTTTGATTCTCCTGATTCTGTCGTTCTGACTTTTAACGCTTTAGCTAGATGAATTATAGAAACCTTCATTTTCTCAAGATCATTGATTTGCTCTTTTGAAGAAGAAAGTTGTTGTTCTAAAGATAAGACCTTAAACTCAAGGTCTTTAACCACTTCATCTTTGTCAACGATATTTTCTGATTCACCTTCATTTGGGTTTTTCAACGGTTTCAATACTTTGTCACCAACAACAAGATAACTATCTTTTTTAGGAATTTTAGTCTCTACCACTTCTTTACCTAATTCTTCAGCCACTTCTTTTAAGACACTGATCGATCTCTTTCCTCTCACTTCATTTTTGACTAAATAGAGGTCTTTGAGATTTTTGACAATAGTCTTTCCTTCAATCGTGTTGATCACCGCTTTCTTTATTCCTTGTTGTTTTACGATCTCAACAACAGTGCCAGCGTTTTTCTCTCCATTCTCATCAATAAACTTTACAACTTTCCCAGCTTTAACAAAGTCCATAATTATATCGTATTTAAATTTTTAAAACGTTTTCTTACATGATGTATCTTACTTTTAATAGTACCTAAAGGTACTTCAAAAATCTTAGAAAGCTCTTCGTAAGTATAACCATTAGCATATCCTAATATGATCTTTCTGTCCCTAGGATTGAATGTATCAAGGATTCGAATGATTGCATCGTATTCTTCGTTTACTTCACTTTGTTGATCTGAATACAATTTATTCAACTCATTCATTACACCTTCTTCCTCTTGACTACAAGTATCTCGCTCTTTAGAAGAGTGTAGGAGGTTTAAAGCACTATTTTTAGCGATAGTAACCAACCAACTCCTCAAACCACCAGATCCTTCGTATACATATTTATCTTCGAATCTCAACGCTTTTACAAAAGTGTTTGAAACAATATCGTCTATATCTTCATCACTTAGGTCTTGATAATATCGTTTCTTCAAATAGTTTGTTAAAAGATTCCTGTAATCATTGAAATTCTTTTCAAGATCTTTCTTTATACTAAACCCCTCCATTTTCAAAATAAGTATGTTTGTTAATGTTATAAGCTAGTTAAAACTTATCAACGCTGGAATCAACCTATTCATATCATCACAATGCTTTACAACCAAATCTAACAATTTATCCATCTTCGATATGTCCCGTATAGAATGCAACTTTGTAACGATCCTGTTTTCAACCATCTCACAGATTATCCCATCTAATCTCATATTCTCGAGCTCATTTATTATCGTGAGTTTATATGATTCCCAAGATTCTTTCTGGTTTTTCCACTTCTCAACACCTTCTTCCATCTTCTTGATTTGAGAGTCATTATGATCTTTCATTTTCAAGAAAGTGATAAACCTTGTTTGCAGATATTTAGGAGTGTTATTCTTTAACTCTCTCTTGTGAAGTTTACTATAAGGAGCCCATTGTTCATAATACACGAATTTAGGTAGATTAAGCACGATATCATCACCACAAATACTTTTCACTTTATCTTCAAAGATCTTTTTCCATTCCCTTCTAGGAGGTAAATTAATCGTATTAGTCCGTGACCAATGATGTTCTCTCTTCATTCTCTCTATTTCATCTGGTTTATAATAGAAACGATCACCAAAATAAAATCTCAATTTATGAAGGATATGTCTTACCATGCATAACGATAAACCAGTATTTTTAGCTATACTAGCACATGATGAATATTCTATCTCACTGGCCCACAATGTATTACCTTTAATACCAGCTTCCTTTTTGCATTCTTCAAATAAAGGGCAAATTTTATGGCGAAAATGAAAATCAATGTAGAGCATCACTCTATAATCATAGTAATTGACTCGTAATGATTTGTCTTCCAACTTATGCGTCAATAGAAGGTAATCGGGTAATCTCTTGATTGTAAAAGGATTGCAATCTTGCCATTCTTTTATCTCAAAGTGTTCATCCTTATATTCAAGGATGCCTTCTTCTAAAAATTCTTTGATGAAGTCTCTTATTACATGAACAGTACCTATCTTCGTATAGGCATGGATTATATTGACAAGATCTGTTAATGATGAATAATACTTGAAACCTTGTTTCTTTGTACCTGTGAAAGTGAAGAGAATCTCTAGGAGTCTTTCTCTCATTTCTTCTTTTCTATTAAATACTCGTACTTTCATTCTGTTTTAAATTTTGCGTAAAAAAACGAAGAATTTTTCAATCTACAAACTCTACATCGATTAACTGATACACAAAAAGAAAAGGCCTCACTCTTGAGGCCTTATTTCCTTAGTTTAACTAAAAACTCTCTAAAATTTAAAATGGAATGAAAATATTTAACAGAAAAGTTTCTTTTCTTAAAAGAGCTAATTAAAAGAACTAGAAACTCTATCTAACTACTTACATTCCCATGCTTTTGTTAGATGCTGTAAAAGTACAATCTTTTCATTTCACTTGCAACGTTTTTACGTTCAATAGGCACTTAACAATATCATTTTCTCTTAACTAATTGATTTCCACGATTTTCGCAATTCTTTCCCTATATCATATTACATATAATCTATATTTACTTTATTCCTATATTAAACAGGAGTGAGAAG